>OIZG01000499.1_pt1 | contig 32998 bp, 23 predicted proteins | sample 1588561 | NCBI WGS metagenome assembly OIZG01 (sample SAMN03283267) | human gut metagenome | biome: human-associated habitat; material: feces | host: Homo sapiens | place: USA | collected 2013 | reverse complement strand
GATTCTTTATTTATGATGAGACCAGGGATGTTGTCTATGATTTTATGAAGTTTACTGCAGGTGAGAGCAGTTATGTGATTCCACTTTTGGCACCGCTTGATTCGGTACTGCCGGAGAGTTATGTGCAGGTGTCCCTGCAAATGCCGGAAAATACCGTGATGACCGCTTACCAGCTTCCGGTAGAGGATGGAGAGGAAGCATCTGATTTCTATATCTTTTATGGAGTGAACCAGGATGGAACCGAAGGCTGGTATCAGTATGATGCAGCAGAAGGCACTTACCAGCGTGTCAATGGAAATATCACCGAGACAGCGGATTCTTCTTCGGATGATCTTGCAGCATTGCAGAGCGAGTATGATGAACTCTCAAAGAAATATAAAGATGCAAAATCCTTTTCCAGAAACTTGATCGCTGTGCTTATTTTTGTATTGGCAATCGCAGTTGTGATCATCCTGAATATCGTTCTCTTTGGCAGAAAGAAAAAAGGAAAAGACGAACTCTTAGAGGACGACGATTCTGAGAACGAAGAGTCTGAGTACGAGAGCGATGAGGAAGATGAATTTGTCGAAAAATCCCCTGAAGCTCCAATGAAAAACGCAGAGAACACAAAAAAAGCATCAAAAGCAGGGCAGACAGCGAGAACAAATAAAGCCGGGAAACCGAAAAAAGCAGAAGAAACAGAAGAAGCACAAGAGTTCGAAGAGGATGAGGACGATTATTTCGATGACGAGGAAGAGTACATCGAGGAAGAACATCCAATCAACAGGGCTTACCGCGAATGGAATGATTATGAGGATGAAATTCCATCCCAGTCTAAGAAACCAGTGACAGAAGAAACATCTGAGAAAGAATCATCCACAGAAAATGTGAAAATGGATGAACAACAAAAAAATGAAACTTCTATAAAAAATGAAAAAGGATTGGAAGTTTTCGACTTAAATGATTTATAATATAAAATAGAATGTAGATAATTGCGAAACTCATTCATAACGTAAATTAAATTGTGAAAAATCAACAAAAGCTTGAGAAAACACTGGGGAACCGCCGGTACTTAGAAGGCAGGTGCGACATTTTTTATCAGGTCTGTGCATTTACTGCACAGACCGTGCGAAGATGATTCAAGAGTGAGCAAATTCCTATCTGCGAAGCAGATTTTATATGAATTTGCGAAGTACTGCGAAGAATGAGCAGTACCGTTGCGAGTGACACGTAGCGGAAGCGTGTTTTCGAAAATTTTGTTGATTTTGAACAATTTGAAATAGCTTAAGGAGAGTTTGCAATCACCTAATAAATAATGTGAGGAGACAACATGCAATTACCATACACTGTAAAAGCCAAAAAAGCGATTGATATCGCCGGCAAAATGTCAAAATCATTACATCATAATTATATCGGAACCGAGCACTTACTGATTGGGCTATTGAAGGAAAATTCAGGAGTAGCGGCAAAAATTTTGAATGAGAATGGTGTAGAGTTAGATAAAATTGTAGATCTGATCAAAGAATTGATCGCTCCGGCAGAGGGAACAGCAGTAGCAGAATCAGATGGTTATTCACCGAGAGCAGCAAAAGTTCTTGAGAATGCAGAGAAGGAGGCAGTCAGATTCCATGCAGATGCCATTGGAACAGAACATATTCTGATTGCCATGATCAAAGAGACAGACTGTGTTGCATCCAGATTACTGACAACGCTGTCCGTCAATATGCAGAAAGTCTTTGTGGACACTCTCATTGCGATGGGGGAAGATGCAAATCTTTACCGCGAAGAATTTCAGAATGGCCGTCCGGGAAAAAAGAAAAATAATGAGGGAACCCCGACGCTGGATCAGTATTCCAGAGATCTGACACAGCTTGCAACGGAAGGAGCACTGGATCCGGTGGTTGGACGTGAGGAAGAAATCCAGAGAGTGATTCAGATTCTAAGCAGAAGAACGAAGAACAATCCATGTCTGATCGGAGAACCGGGAGTTGGTAAAACGGCTATCGTGGAAGGAATCGCAGAGCGTATCGTATCCGGCCTTGTACCGGACTCTGTTCAGGGAAAAAGAGTGGTATCTTTAGACCTATCCGGTATTGTGGCTGGTTCAAAATACCGTGGAGAATTTGAAGAGCGTATCAAAAAAGTGATTCAGGAAGTGACAAAAGCAGGAAATGTTTTGCTGTTTATCGATGAGCTTCACACAATCATCGGTGCCGGTGGCGCAGAGGGCGCGATCGATGCCTCTAATATTTTAAAACCTGCACTTGCCCGTGGTGAGATTCAGATCATGGGAGCAACGACAATCACAGAATACCGCAAATATGTAGAAAAAGATGCTGCACTAGAGCGAAGATTCCAGCCTGTGACGGTGGAGGAACCGGGCGAGGAACAGACAGTTGCAATTTTGAAAGGGCTTCGCGGTAAATACGAAGCACATCATCATGTAAAGATCACGGATGAGGCAGTCGAGGCGGCAGTCCGCCTGTCAGCGCGCTATATCAATGACCGTTTTTTGCCGGATAAGGCAATTGATCTGATGGATGAAGCAACAGCAAGAGTGCGGTTTGGCGTGTCTAACCATACAGAGAAACTTGCGGAATTGAGAAATCAGATCACAGAAAAAGAATTACAGTTAGAGGATGCTCTGAGCAATTCCGATATTGCGCTTGCAAAACAGTGCAAGGAAGAAAAAGAAGCATTGGAAGCAGAGCTTGAGAAGCAGACAAAAAAAGCGCAGCGTGAGATCCGCAGAAAGAATCTGTCTGTCACAGAGGATGATGTGGCAGATGTTGTTTCCGGCTGGACAAAAATTCCGGTGAAGAAACTGGCAGAAGGCGAGGCAGCCCGCCTGAAAAAATTAGAGGCAACGCTGCACAAACGTGTCGTTGGTCAGGAAGAAGCTGTGACGGCTGTGGCAAAAGCGGTGAGACGTGGACGTGTCGGTTTAAAAGATCCGAGAAGACCAATCGGTTCGTTCCTGTTCTTAGGACCTACAGGCGTAGGTAAAACGGAGATTTCCAAGGCACTGGCGGAGGCTGTTTTCGGCAATGAACAGGCGATGATACGTGTTGATATGTCGGAGTACATGGAGAAACACAGTGTTTCTAAAATGATCGGTTCCCCGCCGGGATATGTCGGACATGAGGACGGCGGTCAGCTCAGCGAGAAAGTGCGCAGGAATCCGTATTCCGTGATTTTGTTTGACGAGATCGAAAAAGCGCATCCGGATGTATTTAATATTTTACTCCAGGTGTTAGACGATGGACATATCACGGATTCCCAGGGACGCAAGGTGGACTTTAAAAATACGATCATTATCATGACATCAAATGCAGGAGCACAGTCCATTGTGGAACCGAAAAAACTTGGTTTTGCATCTTCTGATGATGAAAAGCAGAATTACGAGCGCATGAAAAACAGTGTGATGGAGGAAGTGCGCAGGATTTTCAAACCGGAGTTCTTAAACCGTATTGATGAGACCATCGTATTCCGTTCACTGAACAAAAATGATATGAAACAGATCGTCACATTAATGTTGAAAGATCTGACAGACCGTTGTAAGAGCCAGATGGATATCACACTTCATGTGCGTGACAGCGTGAAAAATTATATTGTGGAAAAAGCATACGAACCGAAATATGGAGCAAGACCACTCCGCCGCAAAATCCAGAATGAGATCGAGGATCAGCTTGCAGAAGAAATCTTAGACGGCAAGGTGAAAAAGGGTGATGAAGTGATCGTCACTACGAAAAAGAATGCAGTTGTTTTTGAAGTAAAGGAACAGTAACACAAAAATAAAAAAATCCTTAAAAATGATGAAAATGCTGGCAATCGAAATGTAGTTGAGCTATAATGATTTTACAAAATTTTTACGGTGCAGCAGGCAGAGAAGGACTGTACCACAGGAGGAAAAGATGAGCGCTATTAGTGAATTAATTCGTTCAGAAGCAGATGGAACGATCAGTTTTGGAGATTACACTCTGGATGCAAAGGCAAAGCTTGATAACTTCGGGCATCAGGGAGATCTTTATAAGGTAAAAACTTACAAAGACATCACAAAGCTGGAGCGTAATGGTATGTTTGTTTATGAATCCGTACCGGGAACAGCGGCATATCATTTGAATGCAACGGACGCAGGAATTTCTTTTTCCGTGGAAGGACCGGAAGATGCTCAGATCACACTGGAGTTAGAAGAAGAGACTGAGTATGAAATTACAGTGGACGGAGCAAGCGCAGGTAAGATGAAAACAAATCTCGGTGGCAAGTTGACCGTCAGTGTGGAACTTGGAGAGAAACCGGTAGAAGTTCAGATTCAGAAATGCTAAGAAATGATAAGGGGTTGTCAGAAACGGCAACTCCTTTTGCTGTCAATAAAGGAAGGTTTTATGGCAAAAGGAAAAACAAGTATTTTTTTCTGCCAGTCCTGCGGATACGAATCGTCCAAATGGATGGGGCAGTGTCCGGGATGTAAGGAATGGAATACATTTGTAGAAGAAGTGGTGGACAAAAAGAGTGCGGGCACACTGGCAAAGCAGAAAGCAACAGCGTCAGAGGCAAAGGTACTGCCACTGTCCCAGATCGAGATGACCTATGACAAGCGTGTGTCAACAGACATGAAAGAATTAGACCGTGTACTTGGCGGCGGTATTGTGCAGGGTTCCATGGTGTTAGTGGGAGGTGATCCCGGAATCGGAAAATCCACATTGCTGCTTCAGGTGTGCAGGAATCTGTCGGAGCATAACATAAAAGTGCTCTATATTTCCGGGGAGGAATCTTTGCAGCAGATCAAGATCCGTGCAGAGCGTATCGGAAATTTCGGGGACAGTCTGAAACTGCTGTGTGAGACAAATCTTGACACCATAAAGGCAGTCATTGACCGGGAAAAACCGCAGATCGTTGTGATCGATTCCATCCAGACGATGGTTAACGAAGAGGTTTCCTCGGCACCGGGCAGTGTATCACAGGTGCGCGAGTCCACAGGTGTTTTGATGCAGATCGCAAAGGGAATGGGAATCTCCATTTTCATTGTGGGACATGTGACGAAAGAGGGAGTGGTGGCAGGACCGAGGGTGTTAGAACACATGGTAGACACCGTGCTTTATTTTGAGGGAGACAGGCATGCGGCTTACCGTATTTTAAGAGGTGTAAAAAACCGTTTTGGCTCCACAAATGAGATCGGTGTATTTGAGATGCGGCAGGACGGACTTGTGGAAGTGGAAAATCCGTCTGAATACATGTTGAGCGGCAAGCCGGAGGGAGCGTCCGGCTCTGTTGTGGCATGTTCCATGGAAGGGACTAGACCAATCCTTTTGGAGGTGCAGGCACTTGTATGTCACAGTAATTTTGGTATTCCGCGAAGAACAGCGGCAGGAACGGATTTTAACCGTGTCAATCTTCTGATGGCGGTTCTGGAAAAAAGACTGGGCTTAAAGCTGGGTGACTGTGATGCCTATGTGAATATCGCAGGAGGAATCAAAATGAATGAGCCGGCAATCGACCTTGGCATTGTTCTTGCATTGATCTCAAGTTACAAGGACAAACCGATCGATGAGAAAACCATCTGTTTTGGCGAGGTCGGATTAAGCGGTGAGGTCCGCGCGGTAAATATGGCAGAACAGCGGGTGCAGGAGGCAAAAAAACTTGGCTTTGAGGTCTGTATTCTACCGGAGGTCTGCAGAAAATCCATGACAGAAGTAAAAGGTATCAAGCTGGTCGGTGTGAGCAATCTTTTAGATGCCATGAATTATCTGAAATAAAAAAATTGTATGAATTTTATAAAAAATAAAGGAAATTGAAAAATCCTGCCGAATAATAAAAATATGGAGATTCTATTGAAACGATTTTTTATATGGTGCTTCGGGAGAGACTGTCAGATATCAGAGAGGTGATACATATGACAATACGGGAAGAACTTGAAAAAATGGAGCGGGAAACATTAAGCCCTTATGCAACGCTCAGTGTGAACACGAAAGGCAGGGAACGCGAGGAAGAACAGTGCGATGTCCGGCCTGTTTTTCAGCGAGACAGGGACAGAATCCTGCATTGTAAGGCATTCCGGCGGTTGAAGAATAAGACACAGGTTTTTCTGACACCGAAGGGAGATCACTATAGGACAAGACTTTCCCATACCTTAGAGGTATCGCAGAATGCGAGAACAATTGCAAAAGCACTGCGTCTGAATGAAGATTTGGTGGAAGCAATCGCATTGGGACACGATATGGGGCATACGCCGTTTGGTCATGCCGGAGAGTATGTGTTAAACGAAATCTGTGAAGACGGATTCCGGCACAACGAGCAGAGTGTCCGTATCGTGGAAAAACTTGAGAAAAACGGCATGGGCTTAAATCTGACTTGGGAAGTGCGGGACGGTATTTTAAATCATCAGTCTAAGTCAATGCCACATACGCTGGAGGGAAAAGTAGTCCGTTTATCAGATAAAATCGCCTATGTTTATCATGATGTGGATGATGCGATCCGTGCAGAGATCCTGACGGAGGATGATATTCCGTTAGAGATCCGGAAAACATTAGGTTTTACCACAAAACAGCGTTTAAATACATTGATACATAACGTGATCATGAATAGTATGAACCAGGATGACATCCGGATGTCAGCAGATATTCAGGAAGCCATGTTTGAGCTGCGCCATTTTATGTTCGATCATGTATACACGAATCCAATTGCCAAGGGTGAGGAAGTGAAGGCTAAGGCAATGATCCGGCAGCTCTTCGGATTCTACAAAGACCACATTGAGTTTCTGCCGGAAAAATACCTCGCCATGCTTGATGAAGGGGAAAAGACGGAGCGTGTGATCTGCGATTACATCGCAGGTATGACCGACCAGTATGCCATCACCAAATTCAGCGAATACTTCCTGCCGCAGGCCTGGCAGGTAGATGGATACTAAGCCAATATAGCCTGCGGCGTGGGAAGGTGGATGGGTATTATAGACAATTGCGAAACTCATAACGACCTAAATTGAATTGTGAGAAAGTGACAAAAGACATGAAAGACATTGGGGAGCCGCCGGCACTTAGAAGGCAGATACAACGGTAAGTTGTGTCTGGCTTCTTAGTACCGTTGCGAGCGACACATAGCGAAAGCGTGTCTTGAATGTTTTTGTTAATTTTGAACAATTTAAAGAAGACTATGAGGAGTTTCGCAATTGGCTAATAGATATTAAAACGAAAGGAGGACACGCAGTATGCCATATTTTTCGGATGATATAATTGAAGAAGTGCGTTCCAGAAATGATATCGTGGATGTGATCGGACAGTATGTGCATCTGACGAAAAAGGGAAGCACCTATTTTGGACTGTGTCCTTTTCATAATGAGAAAACAGGATCGTTTTCTGTTTCTCCGAATAAACAAATGTACTACTGCTTCGGCTGTGGAGCCGGAGGGAATGTTTTCACATTTATGATGCAGTATGAAAACTTTACCTTCGGGGAGGCAATGGAAGCCTTGGCGGATCGGGCAGGTGTTGCCCTGCCAAAGCAGGAATATTCTGCCGCACAGAAGAGAGAGGCAGATAAAAAACAGCGGCTGTTGGAGATCAACAAAGAGGCAGCCAGATATTTTTATACATTATTGAGGAATGACCGTGGAAAACATGCACTCGCTTATTTCCAGAAAAGAGAATTGTCTGAGGAGACCATGAAAAAGTTTGGTCTGGGATATTCGGATCAGTACAGTGATGACTTATACCGGTATCTCCGTTCCAAAGGGTATGAGGATGAGATCTTAAAAGAGTCGGGGCTTGTGACGATCGATGAGAGACGCGGCGGCTATGACAAATTCTGGAACCGTGCCATGTTTCCGATTATGGATGTCCACAACAAAGTCATTGGTTTCGGTGGCAGGGTGATGGGCGATGGAGAGCCGAAGTATTTAAACTCACCGGAAACACCGATTTTTGATAAGAGCCGGAATCTGTATGGACTTAATTTTGCAAGGACAACAAAGAAACCACAGTTTTTACTGTGTGAGGGATATATGGATGTGATCGCACTGCATCAGGCAGGATTTGACAATGCGGTGGCATCGCTTGGAACTGCGCTGACGGCAGGGCATGCGAACCTGCTGAAAAGGTACACCAAGGAAGTGTATTTAACCTATGACAGTGACGGCGCAGGGGTGAAAGCAGCGCTCCGGGCAATTCCGATCTTAAAGGAAGTAGGGATTACGACAAAAGTGATCAACATGCGCCCGCACAAGGATCCCGATGAATTTATCAAGGCTCTGGGCGCAGAGGCGTATCAGGATCGTATCGATCATGCGGAGAACAGCTTTATGTTTGAGATACGCATTTTAGAACAGCAGTATGACATGAAAGATCCGGAGAGCAAGTCAGCCTTTTATCATGAAGTGGCGAAGAAACTCTGCTCCTTCACGGAAAAAATCGAGCGTGATATTTACGTTCAGGCAGTCGCGGAAAAATATATGCTGCCAACGCAGGATTTACAGCGGCTTGTCGGTAAATACGGAATGCAGATGGAAGGCATCCGAAAACAACCAACCCAGTTAAAAACCGGTATCAATGAGAAAAACGCCTCCGCCAGAGGAATCAAAAAAGAAGATGGGATGAAGCAATCCCAGAAACTTCTTTTGACATGGCTCATAGAGAATACCGGATTATATCATAAGATAAAAAAATATATCGCGCCGAAGGATTTTACGGAGGAGATATATCATAAGGTAGCTGAAGTATTATTCCAGCAGTTTGAGGAGAGCGGAGAAGCAAACCCAGCGAAGATCGTCAGCATGTTTCCAGATGAGGAGGCACAGAAAGAGATTGCGGCGCTTTTCAATGCAAGAATCCATGAGGTCGAGTCAAAAGAAGACCGGGAGAAGGCATTGAAAGAGACCATTATCCGCATCAAACAAAACAGTATCAAGTATCGGTCCGAGCATTTGGCACCGACAGATATGGCTGGTCTGATGCAGCTTGTAACAGATAAACGTGACCTGGAAGAATTGGAGAAATTGCATATTTCCATTGATTAGGGACAAAATAGTAGAAAACTTGAGAGGATGAAACAAAATGGCAAAAAAGACAGAAAACGAGGTAAAGGAAACCAAAAAAGAAGCAGCAGTGATGGATGAAGCTGCAAAAGAAAAGTTTCAGCAGAAGTTAAAAGATCTGTTAGCCTTGGCCAAAAAGAAAAAGAACATGTTGGAATACCAGGAGATCAGCGACTTTTTTGCGGACATGCAGTTAGAGGCAGAACAGTTTGATAAAATTCTTGATTTTCTGGAAGCAAACAATATCGATGTACTTCGGATCACAGATGATGATTCTGATGATGAAATTTTACTCGATGTAGATGATGAAGACGAGATTGAAGTGGAAAAAATCGACCTTTCCGTGCCGGATGGCGTATCCATTGAAGATCCGGTCCGTATGTATTTAAAGGAGATCGGTAAAGTACCTCTTTTAAGTGCAGAGGAAGAAATCGAGCTGGCAAAGAACATGGAAGCCGGTGCTGTGGCAAAGGAAAAAATCGCAATCTTAAAGAGCAGAGAAGAGAATGCAACGGAAGAAGAACTTGCAGAGATCAAAGAAGAAATTAAGAATTTGCAGAAAGATCTTGATGCAGGGGATGAGGCAAAGAAACGTCTTGCAGAGGCAAACCTGCGTCTGGTTGTTTCCATTGCAAAAAGATATGTGGGACGTGGAATGCTTTTCCTTGATCTGATTCAGGAAGGTAACCTTGGTCTGATCAAAGCTGTGGAAAAATTTGACTACCGCAAGGGATATAAATTTTCTACCTATGCAACATGGTGGATCCGTCAGGCAATCACAAGAGCGATCGCAGATCAGGCGAGAACCATCCGTATCCCTGTCCATATGGTTGAGACGATCAATAAACTGATCCGTGTTTCCAGACAGTTACTTCAGGAGTTAGGACGTGAGCCAAGTCCGGAAGAGATTGCAGCAGAGATGAATATGCCGGTAGAGCGTGTGCGTGAGATCTTAAAGATTTCGCAGGAGCCGGTTTCCTTAGAGACACCGATCGGTGAGGAGGAGGACAGCCATCTTGGAGATTTTATTCAGGATGATAACGTACCTGTTCCGGCCGATGCAGCCGCATTTACCCTTTTGAAAGAGCAGTTGGAGGAAGTACTTGGAACACTGACCGAGAGAGAGCAGAAAGTTCTGACACTCCGTTTTGGTCTGGAGGACGGTCGCGCAAGAACACTGGAAGAAGTTGGAAAAGAGTTCAATGTAACCCGTGAGCGTATCCGTCAGATCGAGGCAAAAGCGCTCCGCAAACTTCGTCATCCAAGCAGAAGCCGCAAATTAAAGGATTACTTAGAGTAAAATGGTAAAGATTTCAAATCGTTTAATGACAGCCGCAGCTCTTGTCACACAGGGATATACACTGGCAGATGTTGGAACAGATCACGGATATATTCCAATCTATCTGTTACAGCAGAAGAAAATTCCATCTGCGATCGCCATGGATATCAATGAAGGACCGTTAGAGCGGGCAAAAGAACATATTGCTTTATATGGATTGCAGGCATACATACAGACACGTCTCTCAGACGGTGTGGCAGCTTTGAAACCCGGCGAGGTGGAAGCTGTCCTCATCGCCGGTATGGGAGGCGGACTTGTCATGCATATTTTAAAAGACGGGGAAAAAGTCTGTCAGTCTGCAAAAGAACTCATCCTGCAGCCGCAGTCCGAGATCGAGCGTGTCCGTGAGTTCTTAAGAGAAGAGGGATATACCATTCTCGCAGAGGACATGGTGTATGAAGATGGAAAATTCTATCCGATGATGAAAGTGCAGTATCAGGGTGAAAATGCACAGAAAGCTTTGGAAGAGTTGAAACTTTCAGATCTCTATGGTGGATTACTCCTGCAAAACCGCCATCCTGTGTTGAAAACTTTTCTTGAAAAAGAAAAGCTCATATACACAGGCATCAAGGAGAATCTTGAAAAACAGCCGGCGTCAGAAAAAATCCGGACACGGCTTGCAGAAGTGGAAGACATACTGCATTATAATGAACTTGCATTACAGTTTTATGTATAAAAATTGGAGTGTATAATGTGAATATAGAGTTTGGAAAAGAAGAATCGAGAAATCGGTTCTTTTTTCTATCTAAAAGAGAAAATATAAAATTGTTTTCATATTGAGTACAAGAATATAATGTGATAAGATATATCCATAGATATGAAATTTATATATATGAATAAAAACGAGAGGAAAATAAAATGACGATCAGCGAGAGAATATTAAAAGTATTGAAAGACAGAAATATGACACAGGCTGAATTTGCAAAACAGGTTGGGATTGCGACCAGTACCATCAGCGAATGGAAAAAAAGAAAGACAAATCCTACTGCGGATAAGATCATGGATATTTGTAATGTATTGCAGATAACACCAGAACAACTTCTTACTGGAAAAGGTATCGAGGATGAAGAAAACATTAATGTTACAAGTCGTGAGAGTTGTTTTACGCCTTATGATATTCAATTGGTTCAAGATTATCATGGACTTAAGGAAGAACAGCAGAAGCGTCTGATGGCTTATATGGAGGCTTTAAAGAAGATACAAAGTCTTGAAGAAATATAAAATGAATTTGTATATTGTGATTCGGATTTGAGGTTTTGGAACTTCAAAATAACCAGAGAGGAAATTTGATGAACGAAATTACCAATATAGTTGAGAAACCAACATTACTGAAGCAGGATATTGAACTATCAAAATTAATATATACGATTCGCGGAAAACAGATAATGTTAGATTGTGATCTGGCTATACTGTATGGTTATACAGTGAAAAGACTAAATGAACAAGTAAAGAATAATAAAAATAGATTTCCGGAAGATTTTATGTTTCAAATGACGAGGGAGGAAGTAAACGATTTGCGGTCGAAATTTCCGACCGCAAATATAAATCCCAAAAGCAGATATTTACCCCATGTTTTTACCGAACAGGGAATTTATATGTTGGCGACAGTGTTAAGTGGTGAAATTGCAGAAAAACAAAGTATTTTTATAATGCGTGCATTTCGCGAAATGCGGCATTTTATTTCAAGCAATGCTCTTTTGTTTGAAAGGATTAATGCTGTTGAACTGAAACAACTGGAATTACAAAAAGATGCGGAGGAAAATTTTACAAAAATATTTGAATATATATCCAATCATGAAGAGGAATGTCAGAAGATTTTTTTTGACGGACAGATATTTGATGCTTTCAGTTTACTCACAAATATTATTACTCATGCCCAAAAGGAGATAATTCTTATTGACGGATATATTGATATTATTACTTTGAACATTTTGGCTAAGAAGAATATAGGGGTGAATGTTTATACATACACGTTGCCTAATACAAAGTTATCGGCTCAGGATATAGCAAATTTTAATGCACAGTATCCAACACTTACCGTAAAAAAAACAGCATCTTTTCATGATAGGTTTCTGATTATAGATGGTAAAGAAGGATATCATATTGGAGCTTCTCTAAAGGATGCCGGTAAGAAATGTTTTGGCATAAACAGAATAGAAGGAGTCGAGGACATTAAAGATATAATAACTAAAGCACAGCAGACAGGGAAATAAAAGGGGAGTATAATCCCCTTATTTCAAAAACATCCGCATCATCTTTTCTTTCAATCTGGTATATTTCTGATACCGGATCGGAAGATCCATCCACGTTTTCTTATCGACAATACTGCGGTAATGGCTGAAGGTTTCAAAACCAACCCTGCCGTGGTAGCTGCCCATGCCGCTCTCACCGACACCGCCGAATGGCATATCGCTCGTTGCAAGATGAATGATCGTGTCATTGATACAGCCGCCGCCAAAACGGCAGGTATCTAAGACCTTCTTCTGTGCAGCCTTGTCCTCGCTGAAAAAATAAAGCGCAAGCGGATGAGGGTGGGATTCCACGGTATCAAGCGCCTCGTTTAATGTGTCGAAGGTGAGGATCGGAAGCAGAGGACCGAAGATCTCTTCGCCCATCACAGCGTCGTCCCACGTAATATTATTCAGAACGGTAGGCGCAATGCGGAGCGATTCAGGCTCTGACTGTCCTCCGTATACAAGCTTTTCCCCATTGATCAGCCCGAGAATGCGTTCAAAATGCTTTTCGTTGATGATCTTTCCATAATTCGGATTTTTCAGAGGTTCTTTCCCAAACTGCTTTTCAATCTCAGCTAAAATCGCAGTGATAAGCTCATCGCGGATGCGCTTGTCACAGAGAATATAATCCGGCGCAACACAGGTCTGTCCGCAGTTTAAATACTTGCCGAAGACAATACGCTTTGCGGCAAGCCGGATCTTAGCGGTGGAGTCAACGATACATGGGCTCTTTCCGCCAAGCTCTAACGTGACAGGGGTTAAATATTCAGCCGCATGGCGGAGTACCTCCCGTCCGACAGTCTTTCCGCCGGTGAAAAAGATCATGTCAAAACGCTGCTGTAACAATGCCTGATTTTCTGCGCGGCCGCCATCGACCACTGCAACATAATGTGCCGGAAAACATTCTTCGATCATGGTTTTCATGACATCAAACGTGCAAGGAGCGTAGGCGCTTGGCTTTACGACCGCAGTATTCCCGGCTGCTATGGCATCGATCAGCGGATCGAGTGTCAGTAACACCGGGTAATTCCATGGGCTCATGATCAGCACGGTTCCGTAAGGGGAAGGGGAGCGGAAGCTCTTTGCTGCAAACTGGGCGACCGGGGTGGAAACACGTTTGCTGCGCATAAGGCTGCGGAGATGCTTCTGCATCCAGGTAAGCTCTGACAGCGTCAGCCCGATCTCACACATATAGCTCTCCATCCGGCTCTTTCCAAGATCCGCCTTCAATGCCGCAGCGAGGTCGGCTTCATGGCGGATCATAGCCTCTTTCAAACTTTCTAACTGTTTCAGACGGAATTCCGCCTGAATCGTTTTGCCACTGGAAAAAAAGTGGTTCTGTTGTTGTAAAATATCCTTGATCTCCTGTTCGGTCATGAGGATGCCTCCTTTTATCTTCAGGATCGATCAGACAACTACCTGTTCTGACTCAACCTGTATCCGTACATCTGATACTTATATACTATCGAAAATAACATACTTCTGCAAGTGTTTTACTTCCGGGCAGACAGGAAAAACAATTCTTGAAAAACGGCGCTTATAATGCTACAGTAATAATACTGATGATCTGCAGCAGAGATCATGGCGCAGATCAGTTTGATAATAATGTGACTGCCGGATACGAAGGGCAGATTGCGGAAAGGCATGGAAAATGAAATGAACGATTATAAAATAGGCACAAAATGTGTACAGGCAGGATATACCCCGGAGAATGGACAGCCGCGGCAGATTCCGATCATCCAGTCTACCACTTTCAAATACAGCACCAGTGAGGACATGGGAAAACTGTTTGATCTTGAGGCATCCGGATATTTCTATACACGGCTGCAGAATCCGACGAATGATCATGTCGCAGCCAAGATCGCAGCAATGGAAGGCGGCACAGCCGCAATGCTGACCTCAAGCGGACAGGCAGCGAACTTTTTTGCCATATTCAACATATGTGAGAGTGGAGACCATATCGTGGCATCATCCTCAATCTACGGCGGAACCTTCAACCTCATTGCAGTTACGCTTGCCAAAATGGGGATCACGGCAACCTTCGTGTCTCCTGACGCATCGGAGGAGGAGTTAAACGCTGCGTTTCGTCCGAACACAAAGCTGATGTTTGGCGAGACAATCGCCAATCCGGCATTGACCGTATTAGATATTGAGCTCTTTGCAAAAACAGCACATGCGCACGGCGTACCTCTTATCATAGACAACACATTTCCAACTCCGGTCAACTGCAGACCATTTGAGTGGGGCGCGGATATTGTGACACACTCCACCACCAAATACATGGATGGACATGGTGCGGCAGTGGGCGGTGCGATCGTTGACAGCGGAAAATTCGACTGGATGGCACACGCAGACAAATATCCGGGACTTTGTACACCGGATGAGAGCTACCATGGCGTGACCTATGCAGAAAAATTTGGCAATGAGGGCGCATTCATCACAAAATGTACAACACAGCTTATGCGTGATCTCGGATGCATCCAGTCGCCACAGAACGCATTCCTGTTAAACCTTGGACTGGAGTCGCTGCACGTGCGTATGCCTAAGCATGTGGAAAACGGACAGGCAGTTGCAGAATTTCTGGAAAAACATCCAAAGGTAGCCTATGTGAACTATCCGGGTCTGCCTTCCAGCAAATACTATGAACGTGCCAGAAAATACCTGCCACACGGCGGATGCGGTGTCGTTTCATTCGGATTAAAGGGCGGCAGGGAGGCTGCGTCTGCTTTTATGCAGAACTTAAAGCTTGGAGCGATCGAGACACATGTGGCAGATGCAAGAACCTGCTGTCTGAATCCGGCAACCTCCACGCACAGACAGATGACAGATGAACAGCTGAAAGAGGCTGGTGTTCCGGCAGAGCTGATCCGGATAAGTCTCGGTTTAGAGGATAAGGAAGATCTGATCGCAGATATTTCGAATGCGTTGGATGCGATCAGGGACTAATATGCAGAAAAAAGAAAGTGCAGAGAGAAAAATGAGTAAGATAAAAACAAAAAAAGTGCTGACACCGGAGCAGAAGAAAAAGCGCATCCGCAACATCATCATTGTCGCAGTGATCCTTGTGGCAGCTTCCATTGCAACTTACTGGATGCAGCCGCAGAACAAAGCGCTGGCAGAGAGTGAAGTGTTCAGCGAAGAGGAAGTGAAGGCACAGGCGGAAAAAATCATAGGGCTTTTAAATGCAGAGGATTTTGACAGCCTGCAAAGCCTTGTTGTCCCGGACATGCAGGAGATCATGAACAAAGAGCGCATGGACGAGGGCAAGGCGCGGATCTCGGAAGACTGGGGAGATTTTGTTTCCATTGAAACAATGCAAGATGCGGAGATCATACAGAGAGGTGCGCATATCGCAGCCGTTTACGTGACCTCAGAATATGAAAACATCGAGGTGCATTACACACTGGCGTTCAACGAGGACATGAAGCTTGCGTCCTTCGGGATCCAATAGCCGGATCATTCCTGCGGAAACATATAGGAAAAATAAACATCCTTAAAATTAGCGTAATTATCTCTTGAAATCGGAATCTGTGCGCCGGATTTTGTGAAGAGAGAGGTTTTACCGAACTTTTCAACGCAGCTTAACGCTGCAATATAGCTGCGGTGGCATTTATAAAACCCTTTTTCCACTGTGAAAATTGTTTCACACTGGTGAAAGGGTTCTTTTATGGAGATCACCGAGCCGTCTTTCAATGTGACTAAGACATTCTTATTTTGCGCTTCCAGATATTCGACATCCTGAAAATAAATCGCCTGGTAGCCGGAATCTGTTCTTGCTGCGAAATGAGCCATGGAAGCCTGGTGGACTTCGTACCAGCTGTCAAGGACCGCATGGAAACGCACTTCGTCAAGAGGTTTCAACAGATACCAGAAAGTGCGGACTTCATAAGATTCCAGCGCAAATTCCGGTGAGGAAGTCAGAAAAATGATCGGAACGTGCGGGTCATGCTGGCGCAGTTCGCGTGCGGTATCCATGCCGCTCAAAAGGGGCATGATCATATCAAGCAGGATCAGATCCATGCCATAAGCCCTGTGTGCGGAGATCAGTTCGTCACCGTTTGTGAACCGGTAGAGCTACAGTGTCAACTGATGCGCCCGGCACCAGGAATCAAGACTGTCTGAAAGCAGATCCAAAAATTCAGTTTCATCATCACAAATCGCAATCTTTACCATAATAAATTTCCTCGCTTAAAGAATAATGCGGACTACAAAGTCCTCACCTTCCATGTAAAACTGGTACTGTCCATGTTCCTTCTCGACATAATAAATGACGCTTTGAACACCGATACCGTGATTCTTTGCCGTTGTAACCGGGATGCCGTTTGAAAAAACAGGTGTCTCTGAAGCCGGATTCTTCTGCAGGATCAGAAGGTGGTTTCCCTTTTCAAAAATGCTCAGATGCACGATACGTTTTTCCTCAGGGAGCTTCGTGACCGCATGCATGGCATTTTCCAGAAGATTGGAAAGAATCGCACAGAAAGTCATCTCAGAGCAGCAGAGTGTCTGCGAAGTCTGGATCTGTACGTCAAAAACGATCTGATTTTCCGCAAACCGTGTCTGGTAAATGGAAAGAACCGAATTCAGCAGCTCATTTCTGCAGAAAGAGTGGATGACAGTGTCGTCATATTGCTTATTGATCTCCTGAATATAATCAAGCGCACGCTCCGGTTCCTGCTGGGAGATAAAAGTCTGGATGGCGGCAAGATGATGGCGCATGTCGTGCCGCAGGATCTTCATGCGGTGTTCGCTGCTGCGGACCTGCTCGATCTCCGAGTGCAGGGAGTTCAACTGCATATTGGTAAGCTGACCATATTGTTCAGCGCTGTTTTTCAACTCATATTCCTGAAAATAGACGAACAGGAAAATGACATAGGAAATACACATGGCAAATGCGAGAAATTCCACGACCACCTTATTTCCGGAGTAGAGAAGCATGGAGAACTTTGTGGTAGAGTAATCAAACACATAATAGACAAATGGCATTGCCCCGAGGATATACAGTTCCCGGTCAGATTTTGCCAAAAGCAGTGCGGTAGTCTGGCACAGATACCGGCTTAAGAAAGCGAAAACGGCAACCGTCACGATAATCCTTACCAGGTAATAAACCCATTCCAATCCGCTCAGGGATAAGGCAAAAATACCTGCCCAGTTGCTGAACTGGCAGCACAGATAGGCGGTCATAATAGAGATTATGGAAGGCAGCCAGCGGAAACGGTAATAAAACACCAGCAGCAGAAAAAGCGGCAGATGCACGAAAATCGGGTAGACGGCTTCCGTGAACAACGAACCGAATACCGTATTGCAGATCAGAAAGAAAAGTCCGGATACTGCTCCACCGCCAAGAAGAATGCAGACATTTTTCTTATTCTGTTTTACCCCGAGAAAAAAGGCGGACAGAAAAATGCCAAACAGCATTGTCGTTAAGTGGTGTGTATAAGTTAAAATCTGAAGCAGCATGTGGCAGTCCTCCTTGTTTCACAGTTATGATACATCCATTATAAAAAATTCGGAAATGCAAAGCAAGCCTGCATCTTACAATTCACGCCATATAGTTACAACTCACGCCGAAATCCGGGTTTTGGGTGAACGCTGTGATAAAATGAAAAAAATGGTAAAGTGCCATATTGTGAAAAAATAAACAAATGCAGGAGGAGAATACACATGATAAGAAAAAAGAGAATGGGCAAAGGAATTGCAAAAATTCTTTCCGGTTTACTGGTGTTCGGAATGGTGGCAGGACTTATTCCGGCAGTACCGGGTGGAACAGTGCATGCGAAGGCTGAAGGGGAAAGTGAGCCGGGCGTGACAGCAGAACAGAGTGAGGAGAATGTTCCGCATACACATTGCGAATGTGGTACAGGAGAACTTTCGGCTGGAGGTCATACCTATCATCATACGACGCAGACATGGACAGGGATTGACGATCTTAGCAAAATAACGAAAAAGGGTGAGTATTATCTGACAAAGGATATAACGATTAACAGTGTATGGGAATGCCCAAATAGCGTAGAATTATGCCTGAATGGACACAGTATTACGCGCAATGCTGAAGCGACTGATGGTAGTTTCGGTGGGAATGCTGTTATTAAAATAAACAGAAACACTAGTTTTGCCCTTACGGATTGTCAGAAAACGGTTGGAACTATTACTCATGCGGAAGGAGTAAGCGGTGAAGGTGTTTATAATGCTGGATTTTTTATCATGTATAATGGAAAGATTTCCGGTAACAACAGTAGTGGTGTTAATGCTCAGTCCCTATTTGAGATGTACGATGGAATGATATGCAATAATAAAACATCTGATCTTGGAGGAGGAGTATACGTTTCTCACTTAGGAGAGTATGAGTACAACTTTGAGATGTACGGCGGCGAAATCAGCGATAATGAAGCAGAGAACGGTGCCGGTGTATTTATTGGAGGAAAGAAAGTTGCCATGAACGGTGGGATTATTTCTCGTAACAAGTCCACAAATGATGGTGGAGGGGTATATAATGAAGATGGCACATTTGAGATGTCTGGAGGCGAAATCTCTAATAATACTACCACTAATTTTGGTGGAGGCGTCTTCAACAAGAGAGGCATATTCACTATGTCTGATGGAACAACGATTAGTGGAAATAAAGCAATGTATGGTGGAGGTGTCTATAAGGAGAGTGGAACATTCACTATGTCCGGAGGAACAATAACCGGTAATGAATCAGCCGGTATGTCAGGAAATGCGTCAGGTGGAGGAGTGTATAATGACGCAGATGCATTCACTATGTCCGGAGGTACAATAACCCAGAATAAATCACAATGTGATGGTGGAGGAGTATATAATCGAAGTGGCACATTTGAGATGTCTGGAGGAGCAATAACTGATAATGAAACAAAAGAGTATGGTGGAGGGGTATGTAATGAGGATGGCACATTTGAGATGTCCGGAGGTGAAATAACTCGTAATAAATCAGAAAAGAATGGTGGAGGAGTACAGCATGCATCGCAAGAACCTTTTAAAATGAGTGGTACGGCTAAGATTACCAATAACACGGCTATTTCAAATGGAGGCGGTGTTTTAGTAGCAAGAGGATATGCAATAACTTTGGGTGGTGAGGTAGAGATTACTGGAAATAAAGTTGGAGACAACAGAGATAATAATCTATATCTTGGTCGGGAAACAACGGTGCAAACAGACTCTCTGACAGGAAAAGAAACAATAGGCGTGACTACATATAATTCACCAACAGATGATTCTCCGGTTACAATTACCAGTAATCCTGCAAGTGCAGGCTGTTTTTTCTCTGATAATAGTGCTTACGAAATAGGTACGAATGCGGTAGATGGAGTTGTATTAAAATGCAAAGAAAAATTACCTATTGTACAGGATCCTGTCCCAAACAGATTTACATATGATGGAACAGAACATGCTGGTATTGAATTAGGTGAAAATTATATAGTTGCTAGTGGAACAAATAGTGCAACAGATGCAGGTACTTATGAGGTGATTATAAAACCGTCTGCTGGCAAAACATGGGAAGATGGAACAGCAAACGAAAAGACTTTTAACTGGGAAATCACAAAAGCATCGCAGAATGCTCCTACTGGTCTGGTGGGAGAGAAACCTACTACCGCAGGTGGCAGTGACGGTAAGATTACAGTCGTGAATGAGAATATGGAATACCGTAAATCCGGGGACAGCTCATATATAGACTGCACCGGCAAAGAGATTACCGGACTTTCTGCAGGAACCTACGAGGTAAGATACAAAGGGGATAAAAATCATGAGGAAAGTCCAGCCTTTGTGGTAACAGTTCCGGATGCAGATAAGCCTGTTTATATCTTGGAAATTATCAATGGTACAGGTAATGGAACGTATGTGGAGGGTACTGTTGTAACGATTACAGCAAATCCGGCTGCAGATGGAAAAGTATTTGATAAGTGGGTGAAGATGTATGGCGACGCAGTTATTGCTGATGAGAATAGTGCGACAACTACTGTGACAACCAAAATAGCACCAACTACGATTAAAGCAACCTATAAGGACAGTGAGACAACACCGACACCGAATCCGGAACCGACGCCGAATCCGAATCCGGAGCCAACCCCAACCCCAACGCCGGCTCCAAATCCGACACCGGAAGCAACAACCCCGACACCGGATCCGGCACCGGCGACATCAACACCGGCAGCATCAACCACAACGGCTCCTGCATCTTCGGCAACTTCGGCACCGGCTCAGGTAACATATGATATTTTGGATGGAGCGGGCAGTTCATGGACACAGAATACAGATGGAAGCCTTGCAATCAGAGGAAGCGGTGAGATTTCAAAATTCCGTGAGGTCAAGGTGGACGGAGTTACAGTTGATCCGGTCAACTATACGGTCACAGAAGGATCTACCATTATTACCTTCAAACCGGAATACCTTAAGAGTCTGTCAGCAGGAAACCATTCCTTTGAACTTGTCTGGACAGATGGAACAGCGGCAACAAACTTTACGGTAGCCGAAAACGCTGACCAGAGTGCAAAATCACCAAAGACAGGCGAAGATTTCAGCATGGCACTTTGTACAGCACTTCTGATGGTGTCATGTGCAGGACTTGCAGGAATGTTTGTAAGAAGAAAAAAGAGCAGCTTAAGATAAGCATTTGATATTAGACCTGTGGATGGAATGCCACATGAAATCTTGGATTTTGTAACTACAGCAAGAGGAGAGGACACATGATAAGAAAAAAGAGAATGAGCAAAGGAATTGCAAAAATTCTTTCCGGTTTTCTGGTATTCGGAATGGTGGCAGGACTTGTTCCTGCAGCACCGGACCAAACAGTGCATGCGAAGGCTGCGGATGTAAGCAAGCCGGGTGTGACAGTATATGCGACAAAAGAGCAGTTAATGACAGCGTTTACGCCGGATGCAAGTGGAACGAATGCAAATGTTGGAAAACTTTTATTTGGTATAAATGCGTCTGATACAGCACAGGGATGGTATATCTTAGGAAAAGACAATGGCGTACAGGGAGATAATACTATTATTTTTGCAGCTAGCCCGATAGCAACAGGCAAATTTAATAATGAACAAAAAAATAAAGCGTACATGAAAGATTATGGAACGTATACAGACGGTGATTCTGCAGAGGAATGTGCTGCCAACCATTATGGAGCGAGCAATTTAAGAGTTACTTTGCAGGGAATGGCGAGTAATAAAGACTATTTTTCAGATGCAGAGCAGACACTCATGCAGGCAACAACTGTTGCTACAACAGATACAAAGGCTAAGAAAGATTATACCACTACAGATAAATTATATGCGCTTGAAGGTGTTCGTGATGCTATCATACTAAAAGCGGGAAGTGACAACAGCGTGCAGCTACAAAGAAGTGTATATTGGAGTGAAGATGAATTCTGGCTGCGTTCTCCGTATGAATCTTCTTATTTGGGTTCGTATGATTATGCGGCAAATTGTACATCAACGGAGGAGCAGAAGGTTAAGGATAAGTATGTTGATGAGACAAAAGCAATCAGACCAGCCACCAATCTGAACTTGTCAAATGTCCTTTTTGCATCGGCAGTCAGTGTTAAGTCCGGAAAGATAGAAGAAGCAATGACGCTTCGTTTGGATGGCAAAAATAAGGGAATAGGTACTGCAACATATAATGTTTTAAAAAAAGAAATCAAGGTCAACAGAGGAGATACGGCGGATACGGTAAATCTTATCGTTCAATATAAATCGGGTGGTCAAGAAACGCTTTATGGTTGTCCGATTGAAAGAAGCCAAGATGTGAAGTTGCCTTACGAAGATGTTGATTTATCTAAATGCAAAATCTGGCTAGAGACGACATCAGATGGATTGATTTATGCTGTTGAGGCGACAGAAGAAAACGGCGGAACACCGGCTGAGGAACATACCGGTTCACATTTAATTGATTTGCCGCAGGGAGCAACATGGACAGGCATAAATTCGTTAGATAACGATTTAAGCGCAGGTTATTACTATTTGACGGATAACGTTAATTTGACAGAGACTTGGACACCACAGGATGGTGTAGTACTCTGTCTGAACGGTAAGACAATTACAATGAATGCTGATGATAAGGCAGTGATTGAGGTAGACAGTAATAATAGCTTTACACTATGTGATTGTAAGGGCGAGGGTAAGGTCACACATGGTACTAAGCCGGATGGCACGAATAAATACAGTGGCAGTGGTGTAAACGTAAAAGGTACCTTTACTATGTATGGCGGCAGTATAAGTGGCAACACAGCAGATCAGGGCGGTGGCGTGTATAATAGAGGAACATTTAACATGAACGGTGGCACAATCACTTCGAATATCGCTATAAACGGTGGAGGAGTATATATTAACAAAGGAACATTTACTATGTCCGGAGGAGAAATTACTAAAAATACTGCTACTGTTGGTGGCGGAGGTGTCTTGAATGACAGCGGCCAATTCACTATGTCTGCTGGAACAACGATTAGTGAGAATAAAGCATATGGTGGTGGAGGTGTCTTGAATGACAAGGGCACATTCACTATGTCCGGAGGCACAATATCCCGCAATGAATTAGTTGGTCCGGATTCAAATTTGTCAGGTGGAGGAGTATTTAGTCAGGGCGGTACATTCACTATGTCCGGAGGTACAATAACCGGTAATAAAGCAAAAGAGTATGGCGGAGGAGTATTTATTAACACCGGCACATTCACTATGTCCGGAGGTGAAATAACCAGTAATAGCTCAGAATCGTATGGTGGAGGAGTATGTTATTCATCGTCACAACTTTTTAAAATGAGTGGTACGGTAAATATTACTGAAAATAAAGTTGGAACAACACCTAATAATCTGTATCTTTGGAATGGTCAACAGGTGTCCGCAAGTGGACTGGCAAGCGAAGCTAGGATAGGCGTGACTACAGCGATTCCACCAACAGATACTTCTACGGTTCCGATTACAAGTGATTCCGTAAGTGTAAACTGTTTTTCTTCTGATAAAAGTGATTACGAAACAGCTATTGATGAAAATAGCAAAGTTGTATTGAAAAAAAAGACAGCTGTTGAAGCACCGTCAATCACAAAACAGCCACAGCCTGTATCTGTGAAAGTCGGAGAAACGGCAACGTTTACTGTAGAGGCAGCAGGTGCAGATTTGAGTTATCAGTGGATGGTTGACAAAAATGATAATCGAGGATTTGTTGATATTGCTGGAGCAACTAGTGAAAGTTACACGTTAAATGCAATTAGTAAAGAATATAATGGATATCGATATCAGTGTATGGTAAGCATTCCAAGCGGTCATACCGGTCATACCATTTCAGATTGCGTTACATTGACTGTGACAGAAGATGCAGCACCAACACCGAATCCGGAACCGACACCGAATCCGGAGCCAACGCCGACTCCAACCCCGGCTCCAAATCCGACACCGGAAGCAACAACCCCGACACCGGATCCGGCACCGGCGACATCAACACCGGCAGCATCAACCACAACGGCTCCTGCATCTTCGGCAACTTCGGCACCGGCTCAGGTAACATATGATATTTTGGATGGAGCGGGCAGTTCATGGACACAGAATACAGATGGAAGCCTTGCAATCAGAGGAAGCGGTGAGATTTCAAAATTCCGTGAGGTCAAGGTGGACGGAGTTACAGTTGATCCGGTCAACTATACGGTCACAGAAGGATCTACCATCATTACCTTCAAACCGGAATACCTTAAGAGTCTGTCAGCAGGAAATCATTCTTTTGAACTTGTCTGGACAGATGGAACAGCGGCAACCAACTTTACGGTAGCCGAAAACACTGACCAGAGTGCAAAATCTCCAAAGACAGGCGAAGATTTCAGCATGGCACTTTGTACAGCACTTCTGATGGTTTCATGCGCAGGACTTGCAGGAATTTTTGCGAAAAGAAAAAGAAACCATGCAAGATAAGGCATTGCACAAATAATTTTTTAAAATGAAAAATAAGCTGATTACAGAGATAAAAGTGGGCAGGAAATTTACAAAAAAATTCTATTTTTATCAAAAATATGAATAGTAGAAAGAGGAGATTCAAATGAAGAAAAAGTTATTAACAGCATTACTTGTTGGAGCAATGGCTCTTAATATTACAGCATGTGGTGGTTCATCAGATGCAGCAGCACCAGCTGACAATGATCAGCAGACAACTACAACAGACACAGCAGCTGATGATGCAGCAGATACAGAAGAGGATGCAGTGGATGTGGAAGATGCAGCAGAAGCAGCAGACACAACAGAGGAAGAAGGATTTTCCCTTCTTGATGTAACAGCGGATCTTGTTGATGCAGCATTATATGCAGTGGATGATGATAATACAGAGTATGTGATCACACTCTTTAGAGATCCGGATGGATATAGCTATGTTTCATTAATGATCGTTCCACAGGATGGACAGGGAGATGTCCTTTGTGGAGCATATGATGATTCTAATGTAACAAATGTTACAGATGAAGATAACATTGACTGGACTGAGATCAGCACAACAGATGTTTATACAGGTGATGATTTCTCAGCAGTATTTGTAGAAGCAGACGACGGTTCCGTTGCAATTGCAAATTCAGATTTTTCCCTTGTTATGGAAGGTCAGTATCTGACAGCTGATGAAGCAATCGCTTATATGGGAGCAGCAGCTAACTACATCAATTAGTTTTTTTGAGATATGCGGAGTAATGGAAGAACGGTTGCTTCGCATATCCTTACATAATGTAATTCAAAAATCCTGCACACTTTTATTTCTGTAATCAGCACACATTTATTTATAAGCTGTAAAATTCGCATTGAGTTTTACAGCTTTTTGCGTATAATGAAAATATCAGATTACGGATGATCGGAGGTACAATATGACTGGAAAAAAGAATGTTTCACTTCCCTGTGCCGTTGGAAGCACATCATACATTGATACGGTAAAAAACAGCTATTATGTAGATAAAACTCTTTTGATCAGGGATTTAATAGATGATCATGCAGCTGTCACATTGTTTACCAGACCAAGAAGATTTGGAAAAACATTGGCAGTTGATATGCTGAAGGTCTTTTTTGAAAAAACGGATGAGGACAATTCTGTATATTTTCGGGATAAAAAGATATGGGATTGCGGTGAGTTTTATCGAAAACAGCAGGGAGCATATCCGGTTATATATATCACGTTCAAAGATGTAAAATTCGATAACTGGAAAGATTCTCTGGAAGCTATAAGACTTGTGATACGGGATGAATATATGCGCCATGCTGACATTCTCTCATGGGATGGATTAGATGTAGTTGAGAAGGATTATCTCGACAGGATGCAGAAAGGAACTTTGAGCAATGTTGAATACACAAGGGCGTTGCTTAATTTAAGCCGAATGCTGGAAAAATATCACAACAAAAAGATTGTGGTTTTGATTGATGAATATGATACACCTATCCAGCAGGGACACTCAAAAGGGTTTTATAATGAAGTGATCACTTTTATGAGAAATTTTATGTCGGGCGGATTGAAGGATAATCCGGCACTGGCATTTGGAGTTCTTACAGGCATACTGCGTGTTTCAAAAGAGAATCTGTTCAGTGGATTGAATAATCTGGTTGTAAATTCTGTTTTGGATGAAAAATACAGTGAGTATTTTGGGTTTACATCAGACGAAGTAACAGCTATGGCTGCTTACTATGGACGCGAGGATAAATTGAATGAATTGCGGGAGTGGTATGACGGATATTTGTTTGGAAATCGTGAAATATATAATCCGTGGTCAGTAGCAAATTATTTTAATAATGAGTGTAAACCGAGACCTTTTTGGACGAACACCAGTGATAATGAGATCATTCGTGAGATCATGAGAACATTGACACCGGAAATTGCGGATGACCTGATCTTACTGATGCAGGGAAAACATGTGCAGACTTCATTGAATATGGATGTCATTTACCCAAGAATAACGGATGGCGCAGACAGCATATTTAGCTTTTTGCTTATGGCGGGATATTTGAAGCCGGTAAAGGAAGCAATAGAAACTGAAATAGGCACATTTATGGAATTAGCGCTTCCAAACAAAGAAATCAGAAGAGTCTACAATTCAGAAATCTTGTTCTGGCTTAAAAATACTTTGGATGGAAATGTAATGGAATAGCTTTTTGCGGCAAAAAGGTTGAGATAGCGATGTAAAGCATTACAGCTGTAGTCCACGTGGGGGACTTAATGATTTCCACGTCGTTATGGGTATCTTAACTGGATACCGAGGCTGACAACCAGCAGAAAAACTCTTTTTTATAAAGAAATTTTTAGAGGAGTGTGATTAATTATCACACTCCTCTTTAAGTATGAGCTAAAATTGGCAGCAAAGTTTATAATGTGACACATTAAATAATTGCCTAACTCTGTTTCTTAAAAAACGCTTTTGTTTCCCTGACAACAACCCCACTCAATGCGAACAGTGCGATCATATTTGGCAGAGCCATCAGTCCGTTGAAAATATCAGCGATCGTCCACACTGCGCTGACGGTCATATACGGTCCGATAAATACTGCAAAAATATAAATCCAGCGGTAGACTTTCACATGTTTTAAATTGCCGCCGCTTAAATATTCAAGACAGCGTTCGCTGTAATAATCCCAGCCGAGAATTGTTGTAAATGCAAAAAATACAAGGCAGAGCATTAATACAAAAGAGGACACGGCCGGAGGGAAAGGAAGTCCCTGCTGGAATGCGTAAGTGGTGACTTCCACACCTTCTAAGCCTTCGACCTGCCATGCGCCGGTTAAGACGATGGAGAGTCCGGTCAGTGTACAGATTACGATCGTGTCGATAAAAGTTCCGGTCATGCTGACAAGTCCCTGACGGACAGGTTCTTTTGTCTGTGCAGCAGCTGCTGCGATCGGGGCGCTTCCGAGTCCTGCCTCATTTGAGAAAATACCGCGGGCAACACCTTTTTGCATAGCGACAAACATACTTCCGACAGCACCGCCGGTAACAGCTTTCGGTGTGAAAGCAGCGGTTACGATCACTTTAATAGCTGCAGGAATTTCAGTAATATTGCAGATGATCAGGATAATGGCAAAAGCAAAATAAAGGATCGCCATAAATGGTACAACGATCTGGCTCACACTTGCGATCCGTTTTACACCGCCGATCAATACGGCTGCGACACAGACCGTCAGTATCAGGGATGCGATCACGACTGACCAGGAATATTCTCCGAGGAAAGGAAGGATCTTGACACAGTGTGCATTGTCCGGATCAAAGAAACCGTTGATCGCACTTGCGATACCGTTGACCTGGCTGAAAGTTCCGATACCGAAAAGTCCGACACAGACGCCGAAAAATGCAAAAAGCTTTGCAAGCCATTTCCAGTTTTTTCCCATTCCCTGTTCAATATAATAGAAAGGACCGCCAAGGCTGTGGCCGTCAGGAGCAACGACACGGTATTTGACAGCTAAAAGTCCTTCGGAATATTTGGTAGCCATTCCGAGAAAAGCGGCTGCGACCATCCAGAACAGAGCGCCCGGACCGCCGGCGCCGACAGCGGTTGCAACACCGACGATATTACCGGTACCGATCGTTGCGCTCAGAGCAGTACAGAGAGCTGCAAAACTGGAAATTTCGCCTTCTGCCTCTTCCTCATTCTGGATCATCCATTTCAGCGCAAGGGGAAGCTTCCGGATCTGTAACAGACCGAGGCGCACCGTAAGCAGCAGACCACCCGCCATGATCAGCACCATTAATGGCACACCCCAGACAAAATTGTCAACATTGACAAGAAAATCATTAATTACACTCCACATGTTTCTAATCCTCTATCTTTCTTTCAATATATACATCGAGTGCATGCAGTATCACAGAAAAATATCTTGCAATGAAAATGGGATGATGACCGGAAACAGGATGAACTGACAGAAAAATATCCCATATAAAAATATATGGGATAGGAAGATACATAATCAGAAAACTTCATATAAAATGAAATCTTATGTGTGCAATTAAGATATCTTCTCTGTCCGCTTGCCTGAGAGATTCATACGAAAACGTATGTTGCACCTTCGGCCCCCGGTTCATCCGGGCGTCTCCAGAGAGTCGATCCATTTACAGTTGCACCGGTATGACCGGCACCTGAGAGTGTTACTCCTTCGGTAGACTTGCGTCGTTTTCCTGCAAACTTCATCTCGAAATTGTTGATTCAACTATATCGTGTAAGAATACAAATTGCAAGGAGGTTTTTCCTGTTTTCCTGCATTTATGCAAAAAAATAGGGAGAAAAAAATGATTCATAAGAAACGCTTATAAAAGAAAACAAGTATACGAAAATATAGGCAGAAGAATAAAACTGTCAAATTCTGAAAAAAATATAAAAAGTGTGAAAATGCCTTGATGTTTCGGAAATTTTGAGAGAAACTAAAAGAAGAATGACAACAGAGTAACAGGCAGAGATCCGTGCTTCTTCGGAACATGATCGCGGAGATATGGATTGATGATGAAAAAGTGTAAGAGAAGGGAGATTTTTTTATGCTGCAGGAATGGAAAGCAATGGAAAAACCGGAGGAGGAAGAGATCAGGGCGCGCCTTGCCGCTGCAAAAGAAAAGTTAGCAAAGCAGCAGCTTTTGATCAAAGAGCAGAAGATACCGGTACTTGTGCTCATGGAAGGCTGGGGAACCGCCGGAAAAGGTTCTGTGATCGGTCAGGTGATCCAGAATATCGATCCGCGTTTCTTCAAGGTGGAATCGATGGGGGAAAAGAGTGAGGAGGAGTGCCGGAAACCGTTTTTATACCGCTATTTCAGACGGATCCCGGAAGAGGGAAAGTTCGTATTTCTCGATTCGGGCTGGATGGATGAAATCGTAAAAGACGAGCTGCACGGAAAACTTTCCGATGAGGATTATGCAAAACGGATTGAGAGTGTGAGACGTTTTGAGCGCCAGCTTACAGATAACGGTTATCTGGTCATGAAATTTTTCCTGCATATCCCGGAGAAAGAACAGGCAAAACGGATCGAACATTTAGAGCATGAAAAAGATACGGTCTGGCGTGTCAGCAAAAATGATCTCTGGCAGAACCGGCATTATGAGAAGTGCGAAGAGGCATTTTCTTCCTATATGAAAAACACAAATATGCCGTCTGCACCGTGGTACATTATTGATGCAAAGTCAAGAAAATGGACGGAACTTCAGGTTTTAGAGACATTGACACAGGGAATCGAGATTGCGTTGAGTAATCAGAAGCTGGCAGTACCTCTTTTGCAGAATGTTTTTCCGTTAGTGCGGATGCCGCTTTTGGCAGAAGTGCCTTTGGACAAAGAGATTGAGGCGGATGAGTACCGCAAGGAACTGAAAGAACTGCAGAACCGGCTCGGTGAGCTGCACAATCGTCTTTACCGGAAAAAAGTGCCGGTCATCATTGCCTATGAGGGCTGGGATGCAGCGGGAAAAGGCGGCAACATCAAGCGGATCGCAGGAGCACTTGACCCGCGCGGTTACGAAGTTCATCCGATCGCAAGCCCGGAACCTCATGAGAAAGCAAGACATTACCTGTGGCGTTTCTGGACGAGACTGCCGAAAACAGGACATATCGCTATTTTTGACCGCACCTGGTATGGAAGAGTGATGGTGGAGCGTCTGGAGGGATTTTGCAGTGAAAATGACTGGATGCGCGCCTACAATGAGATCAACGAATTTGAAAAAGAACTTCACGACTGGGGCGCTGTGATCATCAAATTCTGGGTGCAGATTGACAAAGATACGCAGCTTGAGCGTTTTAATGAGAGACAGAATACACCGGAAAAACAGTGGAAGATCACAGACGAGGACTGGCGCAACCGTGACAAATGGGATGCGTATGAGACAGCGGTCAATGAGATGATCCAAAAGACCAGCACCTCCTATGCTCCGTGGCATATTTTAGAGTCTGTCGACAAGAAATATGCCCGGATAAAAGCTCTTAAGATCGTTGTGGAGGAGCTGGAGAAGGTGTTGGGGTAAAGGATAATATTAAGCCAGTTCAGCTTCCAGCTTATTAATATGTTTGAATTCAACGATCACCATGCTAAGACCGACTGCAAAGGACAGAAGGTCGGCAATCGGTCCTGCATAAAGTACGCCCATAATGCCGAAAAAATGCGGCAGTGCAACGATAAGCGGCAGCAGGAACAGGATCTGTCTGGTCAGGGAGAGGAAAGTTCCCTTGTACGCTTTTCCGATGGAACTGAAAAACATCGAGGAGATCGGCTGCAAAAAGTTTAACCAGGTGAAGAACAGGAAGGCTCGGAAATAGTTGACACCGAACTCAAAATATTCTTCGCTTCCGCTTCCGAACAGACCAAGGATCTGTCTCGGGAAAAGCTGGAACAGCAAAAAGGAAATAATGGATACAACCGCACCGACTGACGCTGCGAGAAGGAAAGCGTCCTTCACCCGTTTGTATTGCTTTGCACCGTAATTAAAACTTTCAATTGGCTGGCTTCCCTGGGACAGTCCGATAATAATAGAAAAATAAAGCTGGTTTACCTTCATGACAATTCCGGCACAGGCGATCGGGATGGATTCGCCATAAACGGACTGTGCGCCGTAGTGTTTTAACAGGTTGTTCATGACGATCTGCACGATCATCATGGCAATCTGGTTAATGCCTGAGGACATGCCGAGGGAACAGATCTGTGCGAGAACTTTCCCGGAAGGGATAAAATGCTGTTTTTCTAATGTCACAGTGTGGTAATGCATGAGGTAACGGATCGCGATCGCAGCGGAGATGATCTGTCCGATGACAGTCGCCCAGGCAGCACCGTACATTCCCCATTGGAAACCGAATACGAACAGTGCGTCTAAGACAATATTAATGACAGCACCTGAAACTGTGACAAACATTGCCATTTTCGGGTTGCCGTCCGCACGGATCAGGTGACCGCTTCCGATGGTTAAGATCAGAAATGGAAAACCGACCGCTGTGACGCGGACATATTGCTCTGCCAGTGGGAGTACATCTGCCGGGGAACCAAAGAGCACTAACAGCGGATTTAAAAACAGTTCGGTGATAAGCAGTAAAAGAAATCCGAGTGAGAGCAGCATAGTGATGGAGTTGCCGATATAATAAGGAGCTTTCTCTTTTCGTCCAGCGCCCATATGAAGGTTAAAGCTTGCTGCTCCGCCGATCCCAAAAAGCAGTGCCAGCGAAGTGCAGAGCATAGAGAGTGGAAAGGCGATATTGGTTGCAGCATTTCCGAGCGTGCCGACTGCATTTCCGATAAAAAGCTGGTCAGCGATATTGTAAACGGCGCTGACAAGCATTGCGATAATGCTTGGAACAGCAAAACGTGCCACCAGCGTGGAAATTCTATCGGTACCAAGTGGATTTGTCATTTGTTTTTCCTGTGTCATGTTGATAAACTCCTTTTTTATAAAATTCAGGTGTCAAAATGTCTGTATTTTCATTTATAATATCAAATTGTACATCAAAAATTGTGAATCATTTGAAACCAGAAAAATTGTAAGCCTGCTAACATTTTCTGTCAAGAATAAAAAATTATAAAATGTCTCTGAAATTTTTATGAAAGAATCACGGAAAGGCTTTACCAAACCGAAGAACGCAGATAAAATGGAACTCATAAAGCAAGCGAAAAACAGGAGAAGCAGATATTGAATACAACCAAAATCGCACTGGAAGCGTCATTGAAAGAGCTTTTGAAAAAGAAACCTTTTGATAAGATCACCATCGCAGATCTGACAGAGGACTGTGGGATCAGCCGTATGGCATTTTACTATCATTTCAAGGATATCTATGATCTGGTAGAGTGGGCATGTGTGGAAGACGGCAAAAAAGCCCTGCGGGATAAGAAAACTTACGATACCTGGCAGGAGGGGTTTGCCCAGATCTTTGAGGCAGTGCTAGAAAACAAGCCGTTTATTATGAACGTCTATCATTCGGTGAGACGTGAAAAGATCGAGAGTTTTCTATACAAACTGACATACCAGCTGATTGCGGATGTTGTCGAGGAAAAATGCTCCAGAGATCATCTGCCGGAAACAGATAAACAGTTTATTGCAGATTTTTACAAATACGGTTTTGTCGGAATCATGTTAGACTGGATCGACCGCGGAATGAAAGAGGATTATCAGAAGATCGTAGATCTGCTCGCAGTGACGTTGCATGGTAATATTGCCAATTCCATCCGTAATTTTGAACAGGTGAAGGAAAAAATGTAATTTGCGATAAAGAAGATTTGGGCAATTGAAAGAATATTATGGGGCGTTTCGCAGACACCCATAGGATTTTTTACAAAAAAGGTGAAGTGATAAAATTTTTATCATTTCACCTTTTTTGTAAATTGGCAATCATTTTGGGGCAAGCTATCATAGAGACATCAAAAAACAGATTAGACAATTGCAAAACTCCTAGAAAATGTGAATTGAATTACGGAAAGTTGACAAGAGCAAAAGAAAACACTGGGGAACCGCCGGTTCTTA
>OIZG01000473.1_pt1 | contig 34916 bp, 26 predicted proteins | sample 1588561 | NCBI WGS metagenome assembly OIZG01 (sample SAMN03283267) | human gut metagenome | biome: human-associated habitat; material: feces | host: Homo sapiens | place: USA | collected 2013 | reverse complement strand
ATAGCTGAATCTATATCCGTAAAATCCGTTCCACACAATGGGCATTTGTTTTTATCAAACTTTCCAGACTCCGCAGCATTATAAAATTCTTTAATAAGTCCCCTTCGTGCCTTTGTCATCTGTGCCAGAACCTTATCAGCATCATCCAATTGACTTTGTTCTTTTTTCTGGTTCAATAATAATGTTTTTATTTGTGCTATAATTTCTGCTTTTATTTTAATCTTATTGAACAATGTTTCATCTACTGACCAGACATTATTGCTATAATTCATCAATAATTCTTTGCTCTTATTTAACTCTTTTATGAGACTTTCTTTTTTATTAAGTAATTCAATCTCCTGTCGATAAAACAATGCCATATATAATCGTTTCGGTGATGCTTTCAATTCCCTTATGATAGCATTATCTTTATATCGAAGGTATTCTTCATAGTTTTCTATAAACCCTTCAATTTGTTTAAGCTGCTGAATAACAGTCTCATATGTAACTCCCTGGTCTAATTTTATGACATCAAATTCATATTCAACTTCGTCAAATAATCGTATATTTTCCCCTGGCAGTTCTGCATTCATAACAATGTGATCTGTCTGACGTTTTATCTCATTTACTCTTTGACTTACTACACCTATTTGTTTTTCTTTATCCCCAATTTCTTTTTCTACTCTTCCAAGAATATGTTCTTGAACCGATTTCAGCATTTGAATTTTATCAGTTATCTCGGTGTCATCTAAAAGAGAAGATACAGAATCTTTTCTATTTTTATACTTATTTTGTAAGAAGTCCAAAGATTCACTTTGAGAAATATATGTCCCTATATCAAACATATTGGAACTCAAATGAAATTTATCATACAATTCTTCTTGACTAATTTCTTGACTATTAAGTGTGATAATACTCTGAAATTCATTTTTACATAAAAGTTTTCTTTCTACATGTATTTCATCTGAAAAATCAGATGATAAAATTGCCGAAATAACTATATCCTTATTTACATCATTTGCCAGTGTTCCTAATGTTTCCGTCTTCCTATTTTGTAAACTAGGGTTAAAATGCTTTATTTTCCCAGTCACCAAAACTTCAATAGCATCAAATAATGTAGTTTTACCATATCCATTTTGACCATCTAAAATCACAATATTACTATTCATAAAATCAAATTTTAAAGGTTTATTATTTGTAATATACTTAAAATTTCTAATACATAGACTCTTAAATGTGTACCCCATCCAATTACTCCTCCAATAATTTTTGATATATCATATCGGACAATACTTCTACGTCAAAAGATGCTTCTTCTATTGATCTTATAAACATATCATTTAGCATTTCAACATTCTGTTTTTGTTTCCGTATTCCATCTATCTTTTGTTTTACCATTTCATCAAAGTCATTCATGACTGCCTTTGGAAAGATTGGATTAAAAAATGGAACTTTACTTAATAAACGCGTCAAAAATTGTACCTGCTCCGATTCATCGTTCAAGAACTGTACAGCTTCTAATACTGTATCAAGCATCGGTTTCCCATTAGTTTTCAATGACCTACACCATTTTTCGAAACATTGCAGTTCTTTTTCTGTATAATAGAACACATATTTTTTATAAAAGAATTCATTTTCTTCAATTTTTATAATATCTGGATACATTCTTTCCTCTATACACTCCACTTTCCAGAACAATATCATGTAAGAATCGCTTGGTGTCGGTTTTTCTATGACTGTGTATGCATCACTATTTAATGCTACATCTTCAATCTCTGCTAAATTATCCTGATTTTCATCATTTATCTCAAGTTCCGAAAAATAGTAATACTTGCTTTCTTCTCCAGATGCATCCATAAACAATTGCACTTTTTCATTATACAAATCAATCTTTGTATCTTCATCTTTTTGCATCGGTACAATATTTCCATCATTTAATAAACGGATTATATCCAATATAGTATTAATCATGATTACCTCCATTTTGTTCAAATTTTCCCTTCAATTCCTGAGCAGAAATCAATTCTATATCTCTATAATATTCGCCTACTTTATTTGGAGAGCTATTTTTCCATCCAGATGTAATTTGTGCTTGGGATAAAGTTCCTGAATAGCTTCCCGGAATAACCGTAATACTATTTCCTGCCAATATATCAATAATGTCTGTATTATTAATAATATTTTGGAAAATACTCTGTAACGCCCGTTCTTTCCTGGCACCACGTGTAAGATCTAAAAACGTAGGTATGACCTGTTTGCTTGGCGCTTGTGAATACTTTGATTGTAAATATATTCCACAATTATCTCCCGTAACTTTTTCTGGAGTATCGCTTCTATACAGTAATTCATAAATTTCACTTTGAATTTTATCAACTGAAAGATTTTCTACTAAGTTCAATTCGTTATCCCACTCATCTACTTTACCCGGATTGAGTAATTTACAAAACTGACCATAATCAACAATTTCAGTCATTTTTTCATATCCACATTTAGCAGCACATATTCTATTACAATTTTCTAAAGAAGTATCACATTCATCTTGACATAAATTATTTAAAGCCTTTTCAATATTCTGCATAACATATTCGTAAATTTTCTCTTTCAAAAAATATTCTTTTCGCACATCTTCTTTATCGATAGCAGACTCCATAATTCCTACGATATCAGAAAATTTTATTATATATTTTCTTTTTTTAGAGTCCTGCTTGTGCATCCTTGCGATGCTATCATCTAAAAACAAACATAGTTCCCCATATACAATCTCTTCTGCCTTATCAGAATAGCCTTTACTTTTCAAATATGCTAAGATTTCCGTATCTATTTCATTTCTCACATCACATACACCAACTACTTTTGATGCCCTTTTATATAATTCAACACTTACATTGTATGTATTAGATGCATCATCCCAATCTTTTATCTCCTTTGCAACTGTAAGATAACATTTTGCTGTTGGATTATTTGATTCAGCCCGATGTTTCAACAATTTGTCCATTGCTTTGCTATAACTGTTCCATTTATCTTTAGACAAATATGCCTTAACCTGATGAAATGATTTATATTCTGAATCGCAAATAATACAAAAATCTTCTGTTTTTTCTAATTCAACAGAATAGGCGTCTATATCTTTGTTTTTATCTTTGGCTATTTGATTTATTAACTCTAGGACATACAATAGCATCATTTTTCCTTGATAATTAAATCCACTCCATGTTGGTATTGCATCATTACCTCTACCCACGACCATTACTCCTTATAATTTTTATACTCTCATTATACGACAAATAAATAATAAGTCGAGTTAATCATACAAAAATTGGCAAAATAGTTTTGGTATAGAGGCTACATATTTCTGTACTGCTTATTTCCCAATAAAAATGGAAGATCCTTTTTAGAATCTTCCGCACTAATTTCTGTATTATTCATTTTTTTCTACATTTGGTAATAAAGAAGCTATCGGCCAACTATAAAATTCTTCTTTTTCTGTTGCAGATAATTGCTGCATATGTATATCAAATTCATCAAACTGTTTCAGCAAAATACATGCACAGCACCTCGCAAATATATTCTCAGAATATTTAATCTGTGCCAATGTTTTCCTTTCTTCAAGCTCTAGCTCCCTTTTACGGGCAATAATTTGAAGTCTATTTATTGTAAGAATGGTTGAATCCATCGAATATTTCTCTAAGATATTTATTAATTTTTCAGCCAATAACAATAAATTTTTATCTCTTTCCTTATCATAAGATTTTAGAAAATCCAATATTAGTCCCAAAAGTTGATCCGTTTCTTCTTCACCGATGTTGTACATTTCTTCCAACAGATCATTTTCATCAAATATCATCTGAAATATATCCTCATCTCGTAACGCAAACCATCTGCTGATTTTCTGTGTTTTTCCATCTGGTATATCGGCAAAGATAGCAATCCGTTTACCATCCTTCAAATAATTACGAATTATATATCCATCTTCTTGAATCTTTTCATATTCTAACAGCAATTTCCTACGTCCAATTATTTGTTTGTAAAGACCACAATTTTCATCTGCTTGAAATGGTAACGATAAAACTTTCATTTCCACTAATCCCTTTTTCAGAAAAAATATGGTAGGTTCTGCATCTAAAATTTCTTTCGTTTTAAATAAACTTCTTTTAATATTTAGTTCTGCAAGTGTTTCTCCTAATTGAACAATCCGTTTGTGATATGCAAGAAATCCTTCTGTAAAAGCTGTTTGTATTTCCCCTAAGAAATTTTTTCCCAGACTTATATTTTCAATCATTACCTCCTCTGCATCAGAAACAGCTATTATAATTTTTGATGCTTGAAAAACTGTTTCAAAATTATAGTTAGTTGCCTCAACACAACGAATGGTTGTTTTTTGGCTTTTTTCTGTTAATACAAATTCGATGATCTCACTAATCCTTGTAGTCGTTTGATTTAATTCATAAATATGTCGGACAGGATATCTTTGTTCTATTTTATCATCGATTTTTATTAACCACTCACTCTCGGTCGCAGTAACTAAATCTGTCAATAAAACTGGTATCTCCATCCCATCCTTCTTGGTATACACATACTTAAAAGGACTTTTCGCAATTGCGATTGCAGGATTCATATATGGAGTTGGCAATGTTGATATAGTAAAATTAGATATATTATCATAATCGGGAATTGATTTTCCCACCCCTACCATTGCCTGTTTAGGTCTATTTTCTTTAAAAAGAACACACAGCTCTTCTAATTCTCGGACAGTTTTTACATGGTTTAAATGTACCGTAATGCTCCCCTGCTCTTCTTTTCCTTTCATTATATGGACAATATCTACCGGAAGTAAGATTTTTGCATACATTTTGTCATTATATTCCGTTTTTGAAATTGCATCAACGAAAAATATTACTCCGCCATTCTTTAAATAATTTTTCAAATCATTTATATCCACTGGATAACTTATGCTATCCGAATCCGGAAGAATATTATACTCTTTTCCCTTTACTTGAATAGGAATAAGAAATTCATTTCCTGTCGAAGCCGGCTTTTTAGTTTTGTAATATATAATATTTCCATCCCATGAAACTGTTTTGTCATTCATATGAATATCTGACTCATCCAAATATTCAGATCTAGCACACATTCTTTGTAGTGTTGTTATAGAAAATGTTTCTTGACTACTCATTTATCTGAATCTCCATGTAGTTGTTCATTTCTGAAAGTTGATTGTTTTCTATTACATTATACTATATAGCACACTACGTTTCTAGATATTTTATCTCCACAACCACCAGCAGGCGCGTTCTTCACGCCCCTGCCAGTCGCTGATTGTTTTCTTCTTCATTAAAAATTCTTGATCAGATTCAAGTCTCTTTTATTCAATGCTTTCCGCATTGCTTCATTTTCTTTCCGTAATGTCTCGTTCTCTCTTTTCAGTTTTGCTACCTGTTGCTCCAGCTGCAGGATACGGTTGTCCATTGCCATATCTAAAATCTTTCTTCTCTTATCTATCATGCCAGCCTGTAGCTGCAAGGCACGATCTACTGCCTTTCGCACTTCTGGGTTCTTATAAAAAAATCCTCTGGACAGTCCGGTCTTTTGCATCAGTTTAGGAACGGTCACTTTATCCTCTTCTTCGATCATTTCCTGGATCGTCAGTTTTGCCCTCTGAATCTTCTCCACGCTCTGCTTATGGTTTACTTCCAGCATCTTGTCATATTTGCTCATACTCTTTCCCCCATCCTGCCAGATTCGCCCGGATCATCCGGCTCATCTCTGCTCTGATTTCTCTCGTTTCATCTGCGATGATCTGGAGGCTCATCTTCCGGTAAAATTTCACATTCTTTACGGATGTATGCCCCAGTAGTTTTGCGATGGTCCAGTCATCCAGATGCAGTTCTGTTAAGCGGATACCATATACATGGCGGAACATATGCGTTCCAAATCCGAATAGTTCTCCATGGTCGTCCCGCAAATCTTTTTTCTGGATCAGATCCATCACCTTGTTTTGAACGGTATTATACTGCATAGGTCTCTTACTATTTTTCTCATCCACAAAAATGTAAACCGTATCTCCATACCTTTTCTTGCTATACTCTATTGCTTTTTCAATCAGCAATTCCAGTTCTGCACTGATAGGTTTCACAAAGGTAGTTGTTTTCATCTGCCGGATCTGGATCATAGGATGTCCGTCCTGCCGATACAGGCAGTCTGTCTGCAGGGTAAGGGTATCCGATATCCTTGTTCCTAACATCTGGTGGATGACCATAAGCCACTCCATCTGCTCGTCCAGCTCCGCAAGCGCTGCATTAAAACGAATCAGCTCACTATCTGAATAAGATTTCAGTTTCGGCTGCACCTGTCTGGGCAAGTCACTGGCCAAAAATAAAATTTCTAAATGTGGATACCCATATAATTTTCCAATGGTTTCCAGCAGTCCTCGGAGTCTCGTCAAATCCATTCGGTAATTATTCACGCCCTCCGCTTCCGTTGCAAGGTACGTCAGATATTCTTCCAGCAACTCCCGATTCAGATCTTCTGCCGAATGGATTTGGGGATATGTTTCTTTCAAATATCTGGATAGTCTCCGGATGGCTGTCAGCTCTTTGATGATCGTTGCAATCGCTTCATGATGTAAATGTTCATAAACTGCCTTTTTTGTTTCTTCCCGTAAGTCATCCTGGATAATCGCTGTAAAATTCAAAGTCTGTACATTTTTAATCGGATTCTTTTTATAGGCAACGTCCAGATTCTCTAATTTCCAGATATCTTTCTCAATCTCATCCCGTTCCTCTTTGGCTTCTGTAAATTGATATGCCTTCCGCACATATGTGATGAGGCTCGATGGCACTGTCTTTTCTTTCCCATATACGTTGATTCCCTGCATGGTCAGTTTTTGTCCATGTTCCAGAAGCCAGCTTCGGATTTTGAGCAGCCATTGTTCCCACTCCAGTTCCTGCAGGCTCTCTGCCCGGATGTGCTTATCCTTTACCATTCTACAAAATCTCTGATAGAGCACTCGTTCCTGTATCATCGTTGCCAATGCACATTGTCGGCTTCGATTCTCAATAAAGGAACGGAATTCATTTTGAAGCCCCTTTGTTGGAAGCAGTCCGAAATCAAAGCAATGGGATTCCTTTACCTTCTTTTTCTCTTTTTCCTCTGCTCTTGCATAGCAGTCTAAATCGATTAGATATAATTTTTCATCCATGGAACTCTCCTTTCATCAGTTCCGCCGCAAAGCTGTGGGTTTCTTCCTGGAAATATGCTTCACTGGCTTTTTCCAGTTTCTTCGGCATATAGTCCACATACTGTCTGGTCATTTCCTCATATTCATGCCCCAAGTAATCTCGTACCGCTTGGATAGAAATACCATTATCATAATAAAGCGTAGCCAGGTTATGGCGGTAATCATGGGATCTGAAAATATATTCCCCGTCTGCAATCTGATTTTTCTCACAGTATTTCAACATTTGATACCGTAATGTAGCATACTGGAATGCTCCACCTTTTTTGCTTTTAAACAGGTATTCTTCTGGTCCGATCTGATTTTTCTTTTTGTACACCTGCACCAGCTTATACAATGCTTCCGGAATGGGAATCCGCTTATACGTTTTCATTTTCACCTGATATACTTTCAGCCAGTAATCTCCATTCTTTTCTTCATAATCACCACCTGTCAGGGTGCATACTTCGCTTCCCCGGATTCCGGTACACCATAAGTGCAGGAACATCAACCGCAGATGTTCCGGAAACTCTGCCAGCTTCGATAAAATTTCCGTATAGATTCTTTCCGGTACACTGCGGTCATGGTGGACATGTACTTCTTTCTGCAGATAATACGCATGCCGGAAGGGAATCTTCTTCAGATATCCTTTGACTACAAGAAAATTGTAAAACTGCAAAATCATAAAGATCCTTCCATTTGCTGTTTTTTCACGGGTATCCTGTCTCTGAACGGATTCCAGATATCTCTGAATCTTCTCTGCCTCCACTTCATAGATCGGCTTTTCCTCTCCATTGAAGTGTGCCAGGAATGTACGAAGTTCCAGCAGCTTGATTCGGATGGTACTGATAGATAAATCTGTGATTCCAAACAGATACCGCAGATATTTTTGCAAAATCTTTTGATTTTCCAGGTTAGTCACCTCTCTAAAGGATACCGATTCCACAGGCTTACTTGGATTCATCCGTTCTCTGGAAAAATGGAAGCGTTCCAAAAACCACACATTTGCTTTCCAATGAATTTCCGGCGCCTGTAAAAATAGGATTTTTCTGCTCATCTGCAGGATGCCAAACATAGTACTTCTCCTTTTCCCTCGAAAGTCTTCCGAGAGTTCCTGTTCAAATTGCTGTTCTTTGGCCAGTGTCATTATCTCAATATCAGCTACTTGTTGCTTCGCACAAAATTGATAGAGCCTTTGCAGTGCCAGCAGTTTCTCTTTTCTATAACAGCCTTGGTAGGTATGGATCACCTCTTTCAGTACTGTAAAAATCTGCACCTTCAAATTTCTTGGACATTCCAGGGTAAAATTCCACAACAGTTCTTTTCCGTCTTTACTTGATAGAAAGGATTCCGCAATCTCAATCTCCGGATAATGGGTCAGGCACATCCACTGTTCCTGATACTCTGTAGTATATTTCCTCTGTCCTGCCAGCGTTTTTAGTTCTTCCTTCATCCGATGGAGGAAAATTCTGTCGAATCCCCGAAGGCAAGTAATCGGTACATGAACGATTTCATTTCTTTCCAAATACCCTTCATACCGGACTCTTAGGGCTGCATTCATCTCCGAAATATCAGTAATTCCCGCTTCTATCAGGAACTTCTTTACCCGGTTTCGTATGGTTCCATTTACCTCTGTACAGGCATCCACCTGTTCACTGATTCTTTGTTCCAGTGCTTCCCGCTTTTCCTGCTCTTCATATACATATAATTGATAAGCGGGCATGTTCTTCACCTCCTACAGGAGTTTCTCCACATCATAAAGGGCAGAATGTTTTGCATAATATTGATCGCTAGCTTCCATAAGCTGGTCATCTACAAGGTTCAGATATTTGATGGTCGTGTCGATGTGCTTATGTCCATACGCTTCGCTGATCATTTCCAGCGGCCATCCGGCATCCCGCCTCATGTTTCCGAAGTATCTCCGTAACATATGGGGCGTCGTATGGATGCCTGTCTTTTTCTCCATCCGCTCCAGCATCCGGTAAACTGCGTCCACCTGCAGTGCCTTTCCTTTTGTCTCTCCTTCGATGTTTACAAACAGCATCGGCTGGTACTGTAAAAATTCTCGGTACTTGGACAGATAAAATAGTAAAAACTGGAAGGTGGCATCACTGACTTTGGATCTTCGGTACGCCGCATTCTTCGCCCTTGCCTTGTTTTCATTGTCATCCCGGAAGAATACCCGGATGGTGTGTCTTTCATAATCAATATCTCTGGTATAATCTACCCCTAAGATCTCGCCGATCCGGTATCCGGTCTCTGCCAGAAGCATGATCAGAAGCTGGTCCCTGCAGTTGGTACACTGCTTTAAAAGTTCCAAAATCTCCTGATGCTCTGCCGGACGGACGTTTCGTTCTTCCTCTTTCAGATAGCCATTGAATGACCGGAACCGCAGCTTCCGTTTTACACCAATGGAATCATGGGTAGTAAAGCTGTCATAATATAACACCTTTAGCCTTTCCATATCTGCTTCCAGCTCTAAAAAACAGAAAAACCTGAACACGTCTTTTAAGTACGCATTGCAGGTTTTATTGCTTGGCAGTTTCTCTTTCTTTTCATGCAAATGGTTTCCGGCTTTCAGCCAGTGGAGAAATCCCACATAATGTTCATACTGTTCCTGGAATTCCAGTTCCGCTACCTGGGACAGTTCCATCTCTTTCTTATCCAGATATTCCAGATAGAACCGGATGGATTTTGCCCTGCGGCCAACGGTATTCGGGGAACGGTTTGCTCGGATCAAATGCGTCAGATACTTGGACGGGAGCAGCACCATCTGCCAGCTCTGATGATCCCGGATCAAGAAATATTCCTGTTTTCCTTCCCAGATATGTTCCACTGCATATCGTGCCATTTTGCTCACCGTCCTTTCCTCTAACGCTATACACATTATACCCACTTCATGTTCAAATAGCTATTCATCAATACCAACAATCCCTCCAAAACCGCTCCAAAAACTGTACTAATTTTTCCCCTTAAAAGCGCCTGGAAAATAAGCACAAGCAACAAGGCTGGAAAGCAGATTTTTCCTATTATAAATAATACTCTACACCTTTCCGGCTGAGGATGAAATCCTGTACCTCTTTCAACTCTTCTGCTATCCGGCAGGGCGGAAGCGCACACATCACATCTTCGTGATACTTGCCGCCTTTTACCGCCCGTATATCTAAAATAGACACCACGCAGGTATCGGTTTCTGTCCGGATGGCTCTCCCAAATCCCTGGCGCAGTTTCTTCTGCATATCCGGCACAATGATAGACTGGATATAGGATTCCAAAGAGTCATACGTCTCCTTCTCTGCCTCGCTGATGGAATCCGGTACTGCAAAAGGCAGTTTCACAATAATCAGCGAAGATACCATATCTCCCGGAAAGTCTACCCCTTCCCAGCAGGAGCCGGCTGCAAACAGCACCCCATTCTCCATGGTCTTGAAGCGCAAAATTTCTTCCTGGGAATGCCTCCATACTTCCACCATGGGAAATGGCAGGCTGTCTCTTAAAATCTGGTACACACTTCCCATCAATGTATAAGAGGTAAACAGTACCAACGTATGTCCGTAAGTGGAACAGATCAGGGAATGGATCTGGTTTGCCACCATCACTGCCTCTTCCCTGCTCCCTCTTCTGCAATGCTCCAGCGTCTTTGGCAAGTATAACAGACAATTCTTTTCGTAGGAAAAGGGGGACTCTGCCACATATTCCTGCACTCCTGTTCTCCCTTCCAGCCCGGTGATCTGCCGGGTGCGCAAAAAACCTGCACCCGCCTTTAGCGTTCCGCTGGTTAAGATGGCAGACACACCTTCTTCCCGATCCCATACCATCTTCCGAAGCAATTCTGGGATTTCCCGATTGGCTGCACATAAAATGGGAAGCTTCTCTGTATCGAATCGCAGATAGCGGACATATTTCTCATCACTGCTGCAAAAACACTCCAGCACCTCTTTTGCATCCTCCAGCCGATTCCGTATCCACTTTGGAACACATTTTTCCAGCTTGTCCAAAAGAAGTTCCAGCATCTCTACTCCTTCCCACAGAGAAACCACACTATCTGTTGTATGACAGAATGTTTCCCGGATTCCTTTTCCAATTTGATGTTCTTCACCAACAACATGCAATGCGTCACACATCACTGTCCGCAGGATTCTTGCCTCTTCTTTTTGATGCTCCCGTTCCAGATAATACGCTATTTCCCGGATATCATCCATACACAGATTTTTTCCAAACATCTGCCTTGCCGCTTCCGGTAACTTATGAGCTTCATCCACTATCAACGTCCGATAATCAGACAATAAAGGCTTGTAGCCTTCTGCTCTGTGATACGCATCTGCCAGTAAATAGTTGTGATTGCAGATTTGAATGAACACATCCTGTTTCCTGGATTCTTCCAGATATCTCTGATAGCGGCACATCTGCCTGCCTGGACACTCTCTTGGGCAGAATTTTGGCACACAGACCAGCCTTCTGTCAAATCCACTTAGATTCTTTACGCTATCCATATCATACTGTTTCCGCAAGGACAATAGTGCTTCTTTTTGGGCAGCATTCTTCTGTTTATGGCGGATCGCTTCGATTCGTTGTTCCAGCCTGTTGTCACAGACAAAGTGTTCTTTCCCTTTTCGCACCACTGCCCGAAGCGGAGACTGAATGATCCCTTGTTCCAGCAGCACCCTGGACAAAAATGGAATATATTCCGTCAATATTGCTTTCTGCAATGCAATGCTGGAGGTGGACACCACTACCGGACGCTGCTCCAACGGATTTCCTCTCCCAGTCAGCATGGAATACTTCCGCAATAATACGCAGGCTACCAGATAGGCATAGGTTTTTCCAATCCCTACCCCTGCATCACACAAGGCAATCTGTTCTCCCAGCAGAGTATCCAGCATTTCATGGCATAGACGGATCTGCTCTTCTCGGACTGCCAGTCCCTGTTCCGGAAATAGCACCCGGAAGATCTTCTCCACTTCCTGGTGCGCTCTTTTTTGATATTCAACTTTATAAAACATAGTACTTCTTTCCGCATGGCGTTAATACCACAAGAATACGGCTGTGGCACTTTCCCACAGCCGCATGTATCTGATATCAACGACACACTCTTTTTTGATTTCTTATCGTTTCTTCTTTTCTTTAGCACCGTATTTGTCCTCGACTCCCCGGCTGCCACACCACATCTATGGTAGGGAACATCACAGGCGGATGCTTCGCTTCGCACCGCTCGCAGATTTTCTGAAAGTCTTGCTGATTACAACTTAGAGTCCATCCTCTTCTTTTTTGAGAAGAATTTCGTATCATTATCCCCCTCCGATGATCCTGGCGAAAGACCTGCGAAAGTCCATTCACAGCTATAAGGAGTCGCTCAGAATGAGAACAGGCACTGACAGTTTTCTACAAAATGATCCGCCATTGTCTTTGGACAGACCTTTCCATAACAATCCCGCAGTGCTTGTTCCCATCCGTCCTGGCGCTTATGCTGTCACGCTTCTATCTTTGGGAACGTACCTGTAATGCTGGTATGTGGTTGTCAAGGAACTTAGGGCTATTACCCCTTTCATATATAGAGCCGATAAGATACCCCATTTTTCTTCACTTCTTCAAAACTTTTTTTATTTTTTTCTTCAATCGTTCCATCCGTGTATAAATAGTCTTTTCCGGCATTCCCATCTGACCCGCAATCTCACGAACAGAAAATCCCCACATCTTCAACAGTAAAATCTGCAATGTTTTCTTATCTGTTTCCATCAGAATCTGTAAAAGCTGTTCGTTCTCAATACTGTCAAGCAGCTGTTGGATATTCAGTGCAACTGAAGCTTCTTCTTCCGTCTTTTGCGTATATAATTCTTCCTGATTGGAAGAAAAATGTTCCCAAAATCTCCGCTCTGCATTAAAATCCTGCCAGTCCAATTCCCGGATTCTTTGGATTACCTCTTCACTGACTCCGGATTCTCTTAAAATCTTTTCTTCCTGTTCCTTCCACTGTTTCCATTTATATTCTTCTTTTGCTTTATGAAATGTCACCTTTCTTTTCCTCCGATCTGAATTTTTTGAAATCAAATCGGAGTGGCGGTGACCTTGCCTTCTTACAAGAAAAAGACTGTGTTAGCCAGAATCTTCTCCACAAAAAGAAAGATGCCGCAATCCTGTTTTGAATTGCGACACCACCAAACGCTGTATATAAAGTTAAATTTTTCTCTTTTGTAGCTCTTTCCGGCACATACACTACTCCTTTATGTCATGGAACGAATCCCATTCTTTACATAAAGAAGTAGTATACAAAACCAAGCTGTCATCAGACTGTCAGTTGTCTGTCAAATAACTGTCAGTTTTTCTATTATCTCCCTTCTATGCGAATACAGCCAAATATCTCACCATATAAAAAGCAGGCTCCATTTCTAGAAACCTGCCTTCAATGATTCTTTCTATACTTTTAAACAATATCCAACCTCTTTTACACTGATGATTATATGTTCTGCATTTACATCTACATTTTTCAATTTCCGTTTCAATCGATGTACCATGCAATAAATAATATTTGTAATATCTCCATGTTGGTACTCCTGCCATACCAGCTGATAGATCTGACTGTATGTATATACTCTTCCCGGTGTAGACGCTAACAGATATAGGAAATCAAACTCCCTTTTTACAACGGGGATTCTTTTATGCTCCCATTCTACTGTTCTTTGAAGTGGAAAGATTTCCAGTTTCCCGACCATAACAGGAATTTCTTCTTTTCTTTCCGATTTCCACTCTGTATAGCGGCGGATCAATGCATACGCCTGCAGGCTGATTTCTTCTGTACACAGTTGCGTCAATACTACATCCGCTCCAGTCTGAATGATCTTATTTCGCATTTCAGAATGATCCGGCAATAAAACAATCATAGGTGTTATCACCATCTTTCGGATGGCTTCTACAAGTTGGCATATGATTTCCGGTTCTTGCTTTACTGCAATTAAAATCAAATGATAAGAGAATACTGTCAAGCGGGAAAGAGCGTCCTGAATATTTTTTGCCTGATAAATCTCTGCCTGCTGTTCTGGCAAAATCAAACTTTCCCATAGCACTTCTCCTTCATCCGCAATTACTATAATTCTGTTTTTCTTCACACCCCCATCTGTCTGTTTTTCATATTACAATTCCTCCACATGATTTTCCGAATAATGATAAAAAATAGTTTCCAGTTCTTTACAACACCGAAAGAAATATTCACTACACGTTACATGAATGGTTGCCTCATCCGTCATGAGGCTCACTTTTTCAAAACATGGTCTGCCATCAACTTCCAACTCCTGCAATTGATGCTCCATAATCCAATAAATATCTCCACTTCTAAAAGGTCTATGAGAAATATAACGGTAAACAAATCCTTTCTTTCCTGCATTCGAATTTAAGACCTGATGTGCATATTCCTCATACTCTCCGGGAATCACTTCCCATAAAGGAATTACAACTTCAGCAGTTTCACTTGCCCTTATTACTTTCAATATATCGCGCATAACAAAAGGCGGCATGATGCACATATCTTTGATTTTACTGCGCGTAATGTGTCCTTTTCCATCATTCCCTGACCACTGAATCACTCTATCACAGATTTCATACCCTTCTGAGGATGAACTGAGCAGAATTACATTCTCATAAGTTGACATTTCTGCTATTACTCTTGCGGCGCTTTGAACTTCGTTTTCTTCCATATCTTGAAATAAACTTTGAAGTATATATTGCTCTGAAGTATCGGCAACAAGTTTTATCAAAAGCAGTAATTTTTTCTCTCCCAATGTTAATTCTTCTATTCCACAATTCTCTTTCATTTCCAAACCTGCAAGTTCCAACATCGCCTGAATTGAAAGTGGATCTTTTTTTAATGTGGGAAGATTAGAAAAATATTCCCTTACCTTTCTATCTCCCCCCCCCAAAAAAAATCAGTAATTTTTGCAAAGTTTTCAATTTTACAGTCCAATACAGCGGATAAAAATGAACATTTTTCTGCTTCTTTTTCTGTATTGATCACAATACCAATAACTTCATGCTTTCTTTTCATTATAAGAACACCTCTTTTCTATAGTTTAATTGTAAAACACAAATGTCACAGAAATGTCCTAAATCATAATAATTATCACATTTATTGAAAATTCATATCAAATAACTTTCTATAATGGCACACAAGAACTAATTGATTCTTTCCCATTTTTTATTTATAGAACTATCTTCTCTTCCATTTCTCAAAAACACTTAAAAATGGCGGGCAGTATTTACAAAAGTTCTTTTGAAATATATTTGCCCGCCAATCACTTGTAATAATTATTCCACCACTCTGATCTGCTCAACAAGAGATTGTTTTCTCAGACTCCCCGTTGTATAAGAAATCAAGATAAACTGCACCATCAACAGGATTGCCAAATATAGCAAAATAACCAGCCACGGGAATGAATAATCGAAATATGGATTCATTGGATTCATTGTTTTCACTGCCTGTACGCATAGAAAACCAAGTCCAACTCCCAAAAGCAAGGTCACAAGTGTAGCAAAAGCGGAATACAGCATTCCCTCATAACACAGCATTTTCATCAGTTGCTTTTTACTTAAACCAATCGCCTGTAACATTCCTATTTCCTGCCTTCGCGATAAAAAGTTCGTAATTGTCGTATTCACAAGGTTGATGAAAGAAAAACATACAACAATGATGGCTACAATCAGCAATGCTCCAAAGGGAAGCTGCTGATTCCTGCTGTAATAAGTGATACTTTCTTCTATGGTATCCATGACCAAGTCACTATTTCCGTCTATCAGCTGATTTAAGGAAGCTTCAATCGTATCAGCTTTATCAGTTTCCGTTATTACCGATATCGTTCCAGAACAATCCATTTCGCACGCTTCGTTCATAAGCTCTTCTGGCATAGCAAAACACATATTAAATGCCGGGTGACTGAAATTGGTGACAATTCCCATGATTGTATAGCTCTTGGTTATGGTCTGTCCAGCCTTCGTTAAAAAATCAACCTCTACCTTATCACCAAGTTGTGCGGACAACGATAAATTTTCTGCTGTATCCTTTATCAAAATGATGCCATTTTTTGATACCAATTCATGATGATCAACAGTTCCTGCGATCAAGTTTTCTTTCAATACGGAAACATCTTCTTTGGCAAATCCGTAAATCCAGTTGTCATCATAATCATTGACACGATATTCTGCGTCTGTATAATACCACCGCTTGGTTCCTGTAACGCCATCCATAGACTCTATTGCATTTACAAGATCGGCATTTAGTAAATTCTTTTGCTGCAATCCAGCCAAAGACACATCGGCGGTATCCCAAGATTGATTTGCGTTAAGCTGAATGTTAAATTCACCAACAGGAAACTCCCTTCCTCGCGCTTCTGCAGCGCCATCATAAGAAATCAACATGGTGGAAATCAATACAACTAACACTCCGCCAAGGGAAAGGGAAAGTATTGTTAAAATGGATTTTGTCTTTTGTCTGGACAGATTCCTTTTCGCAAGTGAAGCAGGGGTTATATTACGGTGCAGCGCAGAGCTTTCTTTCATCTTTCCTTGATAATCGGAATATCGCAAGGCTTCCATGGGAGAGACAGCCGCCGCTTTTTTTACAGGTGTGCGAATGGAAAGCATCACAATCATAAATGCAAAAAGCCCAACTCCAACTGTCACACTGAGAGTAGTCAGCCAGTACCAGCCATCGGGAACCAGAAGATAGCCCATTACATTTCCAATCACCAAACCTATAGGAATCCCAATGGCAGCCAGCAATTTTCCCTCTCGATAAACCATCTTTTTAATCTGTCGCTTTGTTGTTCCAATGGTGCGAAGCTGTCCGTAATTCCGAATACTGTTTGCCACCGAAATATAAAAAATCGAATAAATCACAATGCCGGAGCCAACGAAAGTGATAAAGCCGATCAAGAAATAAAACAGCATATCACTTCCACGATTTTCATCCTTTAAATTAAAATAGGTAGAACGAACAATCACATTGTCATCGGAAATTTCTAATTGCTGTGCCAGAGTGTTTGCATAGCTGGCAGCTTCTTCTTCACTCATATTTTTAGCGTTCTTTAGACCGATATAGTAATCCATTCCTATCTTATTTCCCGCCTGCTGCTCTGCCAGTTCTTTTGATATAATGGCGGTATAACGTCCAATATCTCCCGTTTTCACATCTAAGATTCCCGTTAATTTGAAATCGTGGATAGTGCCATCCGAAAACGGAATGTTGATTGTCTGTCCTAATTCATTGGAATATCCCAAGCTGTCCAAAAAGGATTCTTGCACTACAATTTCATCTTCCGCAGTTGGTAAATCTCCTGAATAAGGCATACTTTGGGATTTTAGCATAGCTGCATTTGCATAAGTAAAATGAACAGTTGAATGGTTTATTTCTTCAGAAAATGCATGAAAAAATTTTCCCACCCACGCAATCTCTTCTTGATTATATAATTCCTGTCCCTGTTGTTCAGAAATCGCGTGATATACAATCTGCGCTGTCTTTTGATTCAGTTTTTGCGTTTCCTGCGGCACACCAAAGCCATAAAGGACAATGGCAGATAGTAATGCACTGGCAAGGGCAATCGTCAAAACAATAAAAATATTTCTCTTTCGATTTGCCGATATATTCCTGCTTGAAATACGCTTTATTATGGTTCTTGTATCATTTTCAAAGGGCAGTGTCATAGAAATATCAACTCCTATCCAACTATTTTTCCATCTTCAATCCTCACAATGCGGTCAGCAAGCTGCGCAATAGCGTTGTTATGCGTAATCATTACCAACGTCTGATCAAACTCCCTGCTGGTTCTCTGAAGCAATCCCAAAACATCCGCACTGGTTTTCGAGTCGAGGTTACCCGTAGGTTCATCGGCAAGCACAATTGCAGGCTTCGCAACCAAGGCTCTTGCAATCGCGACTCTCTGCTGCTGACCGCCGGAAAGATTATTCGGCATACTTTTCAGCTTATCTTCCAATCCCAGCATAGTAACAACTTCATCCATAAATTTCTGATCTACGGTATCTCCATCTAACTCTACCGGAAGAACAATGTTTTCATAAACATTTAAAATCGGAACTAAATTATAATTTTGGAAAATAAAACCGATATTTCTCCTACGAAAAATAGTAAGTTGCTCATCATTCATCTTAGCCAGTTCTTTCCCTGCTACGACCACACTTCCTGATGTTGGAGTATCCAATCCTCCCATCATGTGAAGTAACGTGGATTTTCCGGAACCCGAAGTGCCTACCACTGCTACAAATTCTCCCTGCTCAACAGAAAAATTTACACCATCTAAAGCACGAGTAATGTTCGGTTCTGTGCCATAATATTTTTTTAAATCCTTTGTCTGTAAAATACTCATATTCAAAGACTCCTTTCAATGTTTTCTGCTCTATAGTTAAGACCATTATAATAAAAAATGAAGTACAGTGTTACAACGCTCAGACATTCGAAGATTAGTCTGCCATTTTGATTCGTTCCGCCAATGAATTTCTGCATTGAATTTTTAGACAGATAGCAGAAATTGCAACGGATATTATTACTATACAGGTACCATAAATTAGTAATGGAATAAAAGGAAAAGTATATTGAAAATAAGTTAAACCATTCGCAGACAATATCCTCACCAACAAATACCCTATCAAATTTCCTGCCACAACTGTAATAATCAAACATGGAATAATCAATAAGACACTTTCATGCAGCAGCATTTTCTTTATCTGTTTTTTTGTCATACCGATAGATTCCAATATTCCAAATTGTTTTCTCCTTGTGCTGATACGACTAATCAAGGTGTTTGTCAGATTAAAAATACTAAACATAATGACAAAGGCAGATATCCCATAAACTTGTACGCCAGTATTATGAATCGTATTTGCTGAAGATGTTTTTACCTCTTGTAAAGTTTCCATTACCAAATCAGGATGTTGAGACAGTATTTTATTTAATTTACTTTCTACTGATTTACCCACTTTTTCATATTCGGGTACAGACAAAGTTAAGGAAGCCGTTAAATCCATATCGCCCCACAACTTTTTTATGGTTTCTTTTGGAAGATAAAAGCCCTCATTCATACTTTTTTCGGAAGTACCGGCAATCAAAACATCTATGCTGTGTTCAGTTCCATTAAACCATCGTAATGTCACTTTTTCTCCTGTTGACGGGCAAGTATGATAGACTTCTTCCTGTACGCTTGTCCCTAATATAACCATAGTGTCTTGTTCGACTAATGTTTCGTATGTCCAATCACCAGGAAGCGTTTTCAAAATTTCCTCCTGATTATCAGGCGTAATCGGAATAATAGGAATTTCTAATTGTTCATCCTGATACTCAATAATAGCCGCTGTTCTCTCCGTAACATAAATCTCTTTAACTTCTGAGATTTGTTTCAATTCTTCCATAAGTTCCTGCGAAAAAGGCGTATCAACTTGATACTCTGAAATACCATAGGGTTTTGGATTGACTAATGTATTGTGGTTAATCGTAATATAATATTCTCCATCTTCCAAATTCCCCATTCTCGCAAAGGAATCAGGATTCCATGATGATATAAAGGTGGCTCCCACCATAAATAAAATCCCTCCGATTGCAAGCGAGACAATCGTCAAATTGTGTTTTTTTCGATCCTGCTTTTCACTCAATACAGCCAAAGAATATGGTGAGAGGCGAATATGATTTTTTCTGTTCCACACTTTACTTTCTTTTAGTTCTTGAGCATCTACAACATATCTTGATGCTTCAATAGGAGAAATATTTGAAGCTATTTTGGCAGGTTTAGAAACGGAAATTTGTACAACGATAATTCCCAATATTATTGCGAAAATACTTGTGGCTATGGTATTGATAATCGTTATCCCATTCGGCTCTAACAAATATGCAAATATAATACCAACTGTAATACCGACAGGTATTCCGAGTAGGCAAAAACGATACCCTTCTTTACGAATCATCCGTTTAATTTGTTTTTCTGTCATACCAATCGTTTTGAGCTGTCCAATCTGTGGCACTTGATTTGATACTGAAAGGTAGAATACACTGTATATGACAATCCCACTTGAAAATGCAATAAAAAGCGTAGCTAAAAGAACACTCCCCATTCCTGATCCACTAATAAGTGAGGAACAGAATTTGCTATTAAAATAAAGTTGATTCCTACTTATGTCTTGCGATGAAGTAAGACGATATACTGTATTCTCAAAATCAACAAGTCCCATTTCTGTCGCACCATTTACACGAATCAAAGCACTATATGGAATATCAGATAATAACACGCCCCGCTCTGCATATGCCGGGGAGACATAAAAGTAATATGTTCCTGTTTCTACATTATCAGTAAAACCAGTAATGATAAAATCCTCTGTTTTACTCCCCATCGTTGGTAATGTGATGGTATCTCCTATATTTAGCTGATATCCCAGCTCTAATTGAACATTTTTATCGATTACAATTTCATTATACTGTTCTGGACAGGCTCCACTGACTAATTCATAGGATTTTATGATTCCAAAACCAGTCGGCATATAAACCGCTTCAAATTTGATTCCATCCATCAAAAAACTATCGCTATGCTTATAGGGTACAATATCTTCAAGATCAGTCTCTTTTTTTAAAACTTCTATCTGTTCTGCTGTAAGCCCTCCAATGGTAACTTGCTGCATTTGATTCAAAATCTTTTGTTCACTGATTTTGCTGCCTTGTTGGAATAAGGAGATTCCCACAATCAAACTAATTGCCAGCGCAATGGTCAAAACATTAACAAAGCAGAAAATACGATTTGAAGATACATTGCGTTTTGCCAACTTTTTTGTAATAACGCTGGTATCATTTTCAAATGGTAAAGTCATATTCATTCACTCCTTTCGCCAGTATCTTAACTCCCAAATGTTGCAGAAATGTCCTAAAAATCTTTTTTTCTAAAATATTTTTAAAAAGGCAGCCTGATAAACAGACCGCCCTATTGTTATTGTTGGGGAAGAAATATAGAGAACGTTGATCCTTTTCCCATCTCTGATTCAACTGTGATGTAGCCACCTTGCATAGTGATAATCTCACGTGCCAGGTATAATCCTATTCCAATCCCATCCACATCATGTACAGCTTCTTCCCGATAAAATCGTTTGAAAATAGTTGCCTGGACACTTTCCGGAATACCTCTTCCCGTATCCGTTACGGCAATTTCCAAATACATCTCCCAGTCCTGTACCGTTACGTGAATATCACCGCCTTCCGGTGTATATTTTACTGCATTATCTAAAAGATTAAACAATGCCTCCGAAGTCCAGCGGCTGTCATGTGAAACTGTTAAATTTTCAGGACAGTCTACAGATAAATGAAGATGTTTTCTTTCCATAGGAGCAAGAACCCCATTGATCGCATCGACAAGTGTATCCGCAATAACTGTTTCTTTCTTTTCCAGGGTAATCACACCCGTCTCTAATCGTGATGTTTTCACCATTCCCTGAATCAAAAAATCCAGTTTATCTAACTGACTGGCAGTAGCATGTAAAAATTCCTCACGTGTCTCTTCAGAAATATTTCTGGCCAGCATCGTGTCATTGAGCATTTTTAGATTTGCTATCGGTGTTTTGGTCTGATGAGAAATATCCGATACCAAAGACTGTAATTCTGCTTTTTCTTCTTCTACTTTATGCCGGGTTTCCTGCATCACATGATATAGTCTTTCCAGACGATGGCTGATGCGTGCTAACAGCGTTTCCGCTTCATAATTTATTTGCGGCCGAACGGTACTATCCATCATTTCATCTAATGTCCGGCATAGCCCATCTGTAAATACCGATAGTTTCTTTTGAAAATAATGCAAAAAGATTACACCCCAGAAAAATAGAAGAATCATCACACTGAAACCACCAAGTATCACCCTTATATCTTTTGTGAAAACATAAAGGAGGAACAACAAAAGAATCGTGGTCAGAGAAGCGCCTTCCACGATCAGCCGCAGAAAAGTTCTGGTTGATAAATTCTGTAATTTCATCATGCTTCACCGCCTATCCATTGATACCCCATTCCGTAAGCAGTTTTAATATATTTTCGCTCATCTGTTTCAATCTTTTTGCGGATGCGGCTGATGATCGTAGTAAGCGTATGCTCATCGATAAAATCCCCATCAATATCCCACAATTTCTCAATCAGTTGCCGCTTCGTTAATATAATGTGCGGATTTTTTACAAATAAAAATAAGGTACGGTATTCTTTTGGTGTAAACTCTATCACCTTGCCTTCCAAAACCGCACTCTGCTCGGAAAAATCAATTTTCAAAACTTCATCCTCAAATACATCATGCTTTGGTGTCCGCAATTCCATATTTGCAAAAACAGCGGCTACCTTTTTGCAGAGAACCATCACTGAAAATGGTTTTGTAATATAATCTGTGCATCCGGCTTCATAGCCTTTCAGCATATCACCTTCTTTATCATTTGCTGTGATAAACATAATATAGGTATGCTGCCCTCTTCCTCTGATCTCATCACATAAATGCAGACCGTTCCCATCCGGCAGATTAATATCCAACAGAGCAATATCAAATTCACTCTTTTTCAATCGTTCTACTGCATCCTGAAAACTGTATGCAGCGGTTACCTCATAACCATCTGCGGTAAGATTATAAGCCAGCGTTTTATTTAATACTTTGTCATCTTCTACAATTAAAATTTTCCTCAATCCAGCTTCTTCCTTTCCCATCTTCTAAACTTATCGCTATTCTAAACCTCAAATGTTACAGAAATGTCCTAAATATCGTTTTTCTGATGTTCGTCATTCCAAAACATAGATTGATTATATCCTATTTTCTTTCAGGAAAAAATGTTTTCCATAAAAAAATGCTTTTGCCGAAATATTCCACACTCTTCAGCAAAAGCATTTTTCTCTTATTCCATTGACCGCATTTGTTCAATCAAGGATTGTTTTTTCTGTCTGCGGATTGTCCAAATAGACAGGATCAGTTCCATTCCGATAATTACCAAAATATAGATTAGCATTTTAGATAATGGAAACGTATATGGAATAATTTCCCCACCATAAGTTTCAATACTGAGTTTATAACAAGCAAAAATAGAAATTGGCAAACCTATTACCAGACTTATAAGGATACTACATAAAACATACCCTAACCCTTCATATACCGTCATTGCTGCAAGCTGCTTTGATGTCAATCCTACGGAACGTAACACACTGTTTTCTTGCCTGCGTGCTAATTGGTTGGATAATGTCATATTAGTAAGATTAATAACTCCGAATATAAAAATCAGCCATGAAAGTACTTCACCAATATTATAAAGAATATTCTGTTTTTCTACCCATGCCACATCATCTGAAAATTTTGACAGATAGAGTTCCGAATTTATTGCAATAATACTTTCCAAGGACTGCTCTACATTCTTCTTACTTGCTTTGTCATATACGATATCCCAGGTATAATCAAAGTTCTCAATATCCGGCAGAAGTTCATGAAACAATGCTTCTTCTGCATACATCATGCCACCATCAAATCCATAACCTGACCGCCCATAGTTCATTACTGTTTTATTTGAATTATAAATACCAGATATTCTTACTGGAATGCTTTTCTCTCCAAAAGACAAATTTATCTCCATTCCAGGTTTCACCGTTTCTCCAAAATCTTTATACTCGTTTTTTATCAATATCTCATGAGCATCCTTTGGCATATCACCTTCAACAAGGGCTTTTTCTATTGTTTCATAATTTTCTGGTGTAATCATATCGCAATGCCCCCGTCCTCTAAAGTTGTTATAAACTGCCTCAAATGTTGCAGATTTTCTGGTTGCGATAATATCACGCACTCCATCAATCGCCAATATCTCCTCTTTCAATTGCTCATCTAAAGGATTACCGTTCTTTAATATGTCTATATGTTCTCCTTCAAAGTTTAAAAATATGCGATAATCTCCATTAGGGAAAAAATATCTCGCATACCTTTCCGGAGATTGCACAAGACAAAGTGAGCTGATAACTAAAAGTAAAATACCACTTAAGCTCAATGAAAATACAATACTAAAAGTTTTTTTCCAATCTCTCTTAAAATTCATCATTCCCATGGACACAGGAGTTAATTTCTTATTCTTTTTGCGTATATGGATTTTACTTTTTTGCTCTACCATAAATCGAACTGCTTCAATCGGTGATATTGAGGCTGCTAATTTTATTGGTTTATGAACAGCTATACATATAGTTATCCAACAAAATACGATTGTCAGAAGGATACATCCTAAATATCCGCTAACTGAAAATCCTTTTGGAAAAATAATAAAAAAAAGGATTACACCTAGTATCATTCCTATAATACTTCCAAGGACTCCAAGCTGATTTCTCTCTTTTTTTACAATCCGTTTAATTTGTTTTTTAGTAGCGCCAATGGTCCGAAGCTGTCCGTAACTTTTTATTTTATCGTTAATTGAAATACGGAAAATACTCTGAATCACAACCCAGGCGCCAAGACCAATAATACCCGCTAAGCCAAGTATGATCATAACCTGACTCCAGTCTGTTTTCATATCTTCAAAAAATTCGCTATGGAATCTAACACTCCTAAGCTGATTTTTTTCTGCAATTTGTGTAAAAAATGCTTTTGAAGTCTCTTCTGGCATAGTTTCTGCATTTTTCAAATGGACATATGCAAAATATCCATCTGTTTTATAACCATCCAGCTGTTGCAGCGCAGCTTTTGATATCATAAACGAATACAAATTTTTGCTATCGTCTGCTGGCGCATCCACAATTCCTGAAATTGTATAATCACCTGGAAAACTACTTATATCCAAAGTTACTGTATCACCAACACCTGCCGAAGGATAATATTTGGACAGCCATATCTTACTGACAAGTATTTCATTTTCTTTTTGGGGAAGATCCCCCTCTGTCAGCTTCATTTGGGAACGCATCATATACATCATGTCATTATTTACATAGGAGAAAGAACCGGTAAAGCCTTTGGAAGATTCTTTTTCTCCAACAATGTAATATTCTCCTACACGTTCAAACTCTGTGACATTTTTTAGCTTTTCAAGGTTTTCTTCTGAAACTCGGACATAAGTTGCCTCATAAGTATCGACTATCCGATCTTTTTTCATTTTTGTAAGAGAACTAGCGGTTAAACTTGATAAGCAAACCAAAAACGCAGCCAATGCAACCGCCACCACAACCATGATATTTCTTCGTTTTTCGCTTTTTAAATTTCTCTTCGCCAGATTCTTGACAATTCCGTTTGTATTATTTTCAAAAGGCCAAGTCATAGCCTGCCACCTCCTTATTCCACGATCCTACCATCCTCAATCCGGACAATCCGGTCTGCAAGTCGGGCAATCTCATTGTTGTGAGTAATCATTACCACCGTCTGGTGAAACTCATAACTGGTCCGTTTGATCAATCCCATAACATCTGCACTAGTTTTCGAGTCGAGGTTTCCTGTAGGTTCATCGGCAAGCACGATCGCAGGTTTTGCAACTAAAGCCCTTGCAATCGCAACTCTCTGCTGCTGTCCTCCTGAGAGGTTATTCGGCATATTCTTCAGTTTATCTTCCAGAGCCAGCATATGAACCACCTCGTCCATAAATCCCTGATCTACCGTATCCCCATCCAGTTCTACCGGAAGGACAATATTCTCATAAACATTCAAAATCGGAACCAGATTATAATTTTGGAAAATGAAACCAATATTTCTTCTCCTGAAAATCGTCAGCTCTTCATCGTTTTTCTTTGCCAGTTCTTCTCCCCGTACAATAACTCTTCCGCTGGTAGGAGTGTCCAGACCTCCCATCATATGAAGCATCGTGGATTTTCCGGAACCTGAAGTACCTACTACCGCTACAAATTCACCTTCTTCCACCGAAAAATTCACACCATCCAGTGCCTTTGTAATATTCGGTTCTGTACCATAATATTTTTTTAAATCGATTGTCTGTAAAATACTCATATTCTATAAGCTCCTTTCTGCCTTTCTTTATGATGACTCTATTATAAAATACAAATGTCACAGAAATGTCCGAGAAAGTGGACAAAATTCAAGGAATTTCAGCCTGAATTGTTACAAATCTCGGACATTTCACTTTTTACTATTTATTTTTTGCAAGAACTCTTCGATATAGGATTCCGGGAGTTACCAGACTGACTGCCAATAACAACAGCAACATTCCTGCCATTTCTTTCAGCGGATAATAGAATACAAAATAAGAAATCTTTGTTTTCATGTACCATCCAATCCCGCCTATCAACAGCGTTCCCGTTGTTACCAGAAGAACACTCAGCAACAGCCAGGTAAAAATTCCTTCCGCAAGGAACATCCGCTGCAACTGCTTTCTGGTCATTCCCACACGATTCATAATGGCACATTCTTTTTTCCGAAGTAACATATCCGTTACCCTTACATTTAAAAAATTCATAATCCCGATAAAAATCAGGCATCCGCTGATTACCAGAAGCAACAGCCTGCTGGTCTGAATATACTCCTGTTCTTTTAATAAAAGGTCTGACCGACTCTCCATCTGGAATAAATTTAATTGCTCCGCATATCCGTTTTCAGACTGAAATTCCATATTTTCTGTTTGGATCATTCCCTTTAACCTATTTTTGCAACCTGATTCCTGTTCCTTTTCTACAGAAAAGCTCATTTCAAATGTCTGTGGGGTCAGATTCTCTGACAGAGTTTCAAAGGTTTCCTCTGTTACAAGAAGAAGATTGGTATTTCTGCCATCCCAGCACAGCTCTAATTCCGGAAATCCTTCTTTTGTAATATCCAGATATCCGCAATTTACCAGTGTCTCTGGAAGCAGGTCGGACATATCCGTTCCTACCGGAACCAGGTCATACACTTCTATTGTATTTCCAAGCTGCTCCAATGCCTGCTCTTCTGCATATTCTGACACTCTGTGATCATGAAGAAGAAATGTTCCGTTTTCGTGTGCAAATGTTTCCCAGTCTGTTGTTATCTCCTGCTCTTTCAAAAATTCCTGCAGTTTTTCTTTTTCAGAAGAAGAAATTTTTTGGATCACAGTCGGAACGGTTTCCCCGTCATTTAATAACTTGATGCTATCCCGACCATGTTTCCCAACAATGGGATAAAATCCCTGTATTTGTGTTTCATCCTGCAAACTGTTTCCGGCAGTCTGCTTTATGTTCTCCAAGAATTCATTCGGGAAAAAGACCATATTTTCTGTATTCTGGGAAGTTTCCATCAGTGTGCTGCAGGCTTCCTGTGTGATACGGATTTGAAAATCAGGTTCTTTCATAAACTGGTTTTGCAGATCTACTCCCTTTACAATCACAGAAGATCCAAGAGCTAATCCGCATCCTATGGTCAGAGAAATCATGGTGATGAAAAAAGCCTTTTTGTTGCGGAACAGATATCTCCTTGCCAGATAAACTTCCGGAACGTTTCCCCAACTACTGAAACTGGCATTCTTTTTCTTCGTTTGTTTCTTCTCTGCAATAGTACCCTCTCCATAGTTCATACATTCCAGAGGACTCAAAACTTTGATTTTTTGCCTTACCAGAAGTATAACAACACCCAAAGTCACTACCACTGGAAGAATGGCTATTAGAAAGAACACAGGCTGGTAGAAAGAAATCCCCTCCAGTTCTTCTGCCTGTCCAAGATACAGTTTTCCAATGACAGAGGGCAGGACTCCAAGTACCACCAGACTGCCTATGACAACGCCTGCAAGACTTCCTATCAAGACAACTTCCATCATCTGCCGGAATATCACTTGTATAATCTGATGCTGCTGTACCCCGACTACTTCCATCAGACCATATTGCTGTAAGTCTTTTTCCAATGATAAATTCAAAATATTATAGATGAATAAAAACATACACAACAGAATCAAAAAAGAAAATAAAGCTGCAAATCCATAACTTCCCAGCATTTCTTCTACTGCCCGATAGGAAGCCGAATCCATGCTGACGATCTGCTGTCCTTCTTCCAACCGGATATCTTCCTGCAACTGTTGTTCCATCTGCATACCACTGACAGAATCATTTTCCGGTTTCAGCAGTATCCTGCTAGGATCCCATCCAGCTCCACTTTCTTTCAGTTTCTTCTCGGATAAAAATGCAATGGAAGAACTTGCCCCCTGATTCTGATATTCTGTAAAATATCCAGAAAGCTGAAACGTCTGCTGTCCGGTTCCTATTGTTTGAAAAAGGTCATTCCAATAAAAATCCAGATTTAATTCCATTCCCACCTTTGGTTCCGAAATTCCCAGATACTTTAAGGTTTTGACCGAAAGCATGATTTCGTTTTCCTGTTTGGGATACGTTCCTACGATTTGTGTATAGGCCGGACAGAGCATTGTTTCAAATGCTGTTTCATCTGCCACAACACAGTCGCAATATTTTATAGTTTGATCGCATAGTTTTCCGGCAAATTTTTCTTTTCCCGTTTCTGCTATGTAGGAAAGCGTATGCAGCTGTCCTGCCATTTCTTCTGTACCATTTTCAAGATACGTTGACACCGTCATTCCATCTGTCCGGATATGTTTCTGGATGTCCACCTGGATCTTCCCATAGGCAAAACTTATCATACAGAAAATCACTCCAACGGTAAGTGCAACTGCCAGAAACAAAAGGCGGTTTTTGTTCCGGTTCTGCTTTCGATAAGAATCCAAAAGCACTTTTTCTGCCGGACGGTGATAATCATAGTCTTTCATCTTCCACCACCCTTCCGTCTTTCATGCGGATGATCCGATCTGCCATGGCAGCGATTTTTTCATCATGGGTAACCACAAGCATGGTCTGCTGATATTGCCTGCTGATCTTTTTTAACAGTTCCATAACAGAGGCGCTGGTTCTGGAATCCAGATTCCCCGTCAACTCATCCCCTAACAGAATGGTAGGATGGGTGTAGACAGCTCTGGCAATGGCAGCTCTCTGTTGCTGTCCTCCCGATAACTCATCCGGCATCTGGAAGAGTTTCTCTTCGATCCCCAAAGTTTTTGCCAAATGGAAAACCTCTTTTTCATTTACTGTCCTCTCCAGTAATTTTGCCGGAAGCACGATATTCTCAAACACATTCATGGCAGGAATCAGATTATATTTTTGAAAAACAACACCAATGTGCCATCTGCGAAAAGAAATCTGTTCTTCTAAAGATAATTGCGTCAAATTTACATCATGCACATAAACACATCCATGGGTTGGCTTTTCCAATCCGCTGATTAAATTTATCAGGGTTGACTTTCCGCTTCCGGAAGCACCAATGACTGCAATAAACTCCCCTTCTTTTATAGAAAAGGATACATCATCAACGGCTCTTATATAATTTTCTCCATTTTGATATTCTTTTGTAAGTGAAACTAATTTTACAGCTGCCATAGTATCCTCCATATATTTCTTTATCTCGGCAAAAAAATAGAAAATGCAGATCCCTTTCCCACCTGTGATTCCACCGTAACGTAGCCGCCCTGCTGTGTCACAATTTCCCTGGTCAGATAAAGACCGATTCCAACACCCGGCTGATTATGAATCTCTTCTTCCCGGTAAAACCTCTTGAAAATAGATGCCTGATTGCTCTCTGAAATTCCTTTTCCGGTATCAGATACTTTTATCTCCACATACATTTCCCATTGCGCTACAGACACATGGACACTTCCCCCTGTCGGGGTATATTTTACCGCATTGTCCAACAGATTAAAAATCGCTTCTTCTGTCCACTTACTGTCATGGGACACACGCACATCCTCCGGACATTCCACAGATACATGGATCTTTTTTTGCTCTGCGGAATATACGATTCCGCTCATAGCCTGCGCTAACGTATCATATATAAAGTGATCTTCTTTTTCTAATTGAATCACCCCGGTTTCCAAACGGGAGGTTTTCACCAATGCCTGTATTAAAAAATCCAGCTTACTGATCTGTCCTCTTACACTTTTCAGAAACTCATTTTGCTCCTGTTCTTCCAGGGATTTTGTCAAAAGTGTATCTACAATCATTTTCATGTTGCTCACCGGAGTCCTGACCTGATGGGAAATATCTGACACCAGGGACTGTAATTCCTGTCTCTCTGCTTCTACCTTCCGGTTGCTTTCCTGCAGAATATTATACAGACGCACCAGGCGGTGATGGATACGGGCAAAAATCGTCTCTCTGTCGGATACATTTTCAGGTTCCTGACTGCGGTTCATCATGTCATCCAGGATCTGGCACAGTTCAGAAGTAAAATTTGACAGTCTCATTCCCAACAGTTGTACCATAAAAAGCATCCATAGTGCAGCGCAGACTGTTAATGCCAGCCCAACCCATAACACTGCGATATTTTTGGTCAGAAAAAAGGAGATCAATATGATTGCTGTCATTGAGAGTACCATGCCGGCAGTCAGCCAAAAAAACATCTTTTTTACAGAGGTTTTCTTTCCTATCATGCTGTTTCACCTCCGGTCCATTTATATCCCATGCCATATACGGTTTTGATATATACCGTTCCATCTGTCTCAATCTTTCCCCGGATGCGGCTTAACGTTGTCGTTAACGTATGCTCGTCCACATAATTTTCTGTACAGTCCCATATTTTTTCCAACAACTGCTTTCTCGTTAATACACGATTGCGGTTCTGACAGAACAGGTTCAGCATCCGAAACTCCAAAGTAGATAAGGTCAATGGCTTCCCACCCAGCATAGCTGTCTGCTCTGCAAAATTTAAAAACAACCTGCCATCATCAAAGACATCCTGCATGGACACATGATGCCCCATCATACGCAGTACATTTTCCACTTTTCTCTGCAGGGAATAAATGGAAAAAGGTTTTGTGATATAATCTACTGCTCCAAGTTCATACCCCCGGATCTCATCACTTTCCCTGTCATTTGCAGTCAAAAAGATTACAATGGTATCGCTATATTTTTCCCGGATTGTTTTTGCAATCGCATATCCATCTCCATCTGGAAGATTGATATCCAATAGTACCAGATCAAACGGTTGGCTCTTCAGCACTTCCATGGCTTCTTTTACCGTTTCCACCGAAACAATCCCATAGGATTCTGACTGTAGGTTGTAAACTAACATTTTATTCAAAAGTTCATCATCTTCTACGATTAAAATCTGTTTCATTCCTTTTCATCCTTTGCAACAATTTTGCTAGCATTTCCATTCTTATTTTACAACAGAAATGTCCTAGAAATGTTACAGATTGAAAAATTTATGATTTTCTTTTTGAAATCTTAAAAATCTTTTGAAACACAAAAAGAAGATGCATGTCACCACACACCTTCTCGTCACTTGCTAAAATCACTTTATACCTCTTGCCTGACTTTAAAACCAATGAATTTTTTCTTCTCTGAATTGGGGCGTATCACTCTTTTGATACGGATCGTAGTTATGAAGATTACAGCCGAATTCCTTCAAGGATTGAATTTGATCCTCTGCTGACCATTCAATCAATGAAATTCCATCAAATTCTTCAATATCCCCATTATCCATCACATTTTTAAAATACCATTCAACAATGGTCTGATTTTCTTTATGAAAAAACTGTTTGATATCCCAAGCGATTACACTCCCCCTCATATTCCATTCCTGAAACCAATGCTTTACGGTTTCACGATTGCTATAACATGGTCCCCAGCTTTCTGTATAACTCACGTTCTCTGCAAAAATATCATCCATTCCCAAATCTTTCTTTTCCAGCCACATAGAAAACCATAACCGGATCATCTGTTCTCTCTTGTCCATAATAGAATCCCTCCTATATCAAATTCGTTACAGAACCTCTAAACTCAATCCTTTTTCCCATCTATCAAATCATAACTCATATCCAGAAAATCTAAGATTTTTGCCTCACTTACACTTCCATCTAACAACATGGTGATCCAATACTTCTTATTCATGTGATACCCTGGCAGAAAACCGTAGGTCTGTGTCAGAAGTCCAACCATATCCGGTTCACACTTCACATTGATGATATCTACGGTTCCTTCCTCCTTCAAACCCAGTTTTGATTTTTCAACTCGCAGAATAGCTGCATACCACTTTCCATTTTTATGCCGGAGTATTGCACTCTTAGGAGAACTCTTCCAAAGATATTCCGGAATTGTTCCATATTGTTTTTTTACATATTCAAAAATTTCTTCCCGTTTCAAATATTCCACTCCCCAATGACTCTATTTTATCAATCTCATGATTGTACTTTTCGTATTTATCACCAGGCAGGACGTGCGCCCTGCCTGCTTCCCTATTATAGCATTGTTCCTCTGCTCCTACAATGCAATCTGTTCTTTGATTTTTTCTCATTTTTTAGTAAGCAACCAGTCCATATCCCAAAATGGACTGAGAATTCACCGTATAGTTGTTCTGCTTTACTGCATCTCCGCTGTTTCCCTCAATCGTATGTACCGTAGTTCCATCGCAGCTTTCCACGATTCCTACATGGTCACTGGCTCCGTCATGATCCCAATCAAAAAAGATGATAGTCCCTGGTGTCGGAACACTTCCTCCACTCTGCCATTTCCCCTTTGCCTGAAACCAAGCTACACCATCCGTACAAACAGAAAACTTCGGTACTGCTTCCTTTTGAATGAGCCCTGCCTGATCCGCACACCAGCTGACAAAGCAGGCACACCATTCTTGTCTCTCTGTAAATCCCCACCATGACCAGAACTTCTCTCCGCCTTCATTTCCAAGCTGGCTTTTCGCAATGGTAACAAGCTGTCCGTTTCCAAATAGGCCGGCAAACCAACCTCCACCGGAATAATACCGCATCACATGAGGCACATACTCTGGATCGCCATAACCAGACCAGCCATGGGCGGCTGCCTGTTCCTGGGAAAACTGCAACGCATTGGCTTCACTGTAACCGCCAAATTTTTCCAACGCCCATGAGATATAGCCATTGCCATAATTGTATCCCTGCCAACTGAGTTTCAGCTTGTCCATATCCTGGGGACTTTCACATCCGGCTTCCCGGACGCAATCTGCATAATACTGTATCCCCACCTTGATGGAATAGTCTGCATCCTGAATCGCACCGGGAGTATTGGGATACTGGGTATTATAAGGACACTCACTGGCCTGCATGGGATCTGTTCCCCTGCCTCCGCTCTCCTGCATCATAATGGCTTGGATTGCCGGAACATATTCCGGGATGCCAAATTCACTGGCATACTTTTGAATGGCGGGCGTATGCGCCAACACTTCCGCACTTAACGCCTCACTGCTCTGGGAATTTCCCAAAAAGGCTGCACCGCCAATAATCCCTACAATCAAAATCAGAACAACCAGAACCGCACCACCGCCTGCCATCAGAGCCGCAAATGCAGCTTTCACTGCATGAGCGGCAGCTTCTGCCATGGCTTTCAATCCTCTTCCAGTTGCCTTTGCACTTTGCTTGGCAGTCTGAACCGAGTGCATGGCAGCCCGTTTTGCTTCCCTGGCTGCTTTCATGGATTTCAGTGCTTGCTTTTTCTGTAAGACTGCCTGGGTTTTCACTTTCTGGGAAGAAACCGGAGAGGCTTTCACCACACGGGGCGCTATTTTTACCGTCCGATTTCCAGCTTCCTTAATTGTTTTCTCGGCTTCCGGCTTGACCTTAATGCTTCTTGTGGCTTCTGTTCGCCCTTTCTTTGCCATTGTCTGTCCTGCCTGGGTAGATGTGCCACCTCTTGCTTTTTCCTCTCCCAACGGGGTTGTCGTGGCTTCTCTCTGCTTTTGTTTTTGCGCCTTTACCTTCTCATAGGTTTTCACCGCCAGCCTCTTACCGCCACGATAGGCTGCCGAAGCACTTTCCCTTCCTATGCGCTGTTCCACACGCTGGATGCGGTTTCCGGCATATTCTACCGGGGATTCCTCCCCCGTTTCTCTTCCGATCTTATCTGCCATGATGCTGGACTTCTCTTTTGCTTCCAGCATCGCAGAACGTACCAGTTCCTTTGGAAGCCGGGAGGCAGGATTACGGATCTTTGGACTTTGATCCCGCACTTTTTCTTTGATTTCTTTCAATCACACACCTCCCATCTTTTGTACTTTCTAACGTTCCCTTCCTCGCTTTTTTGATTTCTTCTGCTGGCTCTCCAGCTGTTCCAGTTCCTTTACCGCTTCCTGCACTAGCGGATGATTGGCATAATAGGGAACATAGGATAGTAACTCTTTTCCCTTCTCCCCGGTCACCAATGGATATTCTCCCTCGTTATACAGCGGATCGTCTGCATGGTGGAGGGAAAACTCCAAAGACGGAACCATGTGAGGGGAACGTTTGCAAAATCTCTGGTAATGCCGGAATGCTTCTTTTAAAGATGTACATTTAATACACTCTCCCATCCCATGAAACTCCCCGCATTCAGATGCCAAAAAGGTAATCGTTGTTTCTTCTTTCATAACTCTCACCTCTCTCTGAAATTTTTCTCTTTATCGAGCTGCCGCCTTCTGTTTTTCTTCTTTTCCAAGCTTCAGAGCGTGTGATTCCTGTCTCAGTTCCTGCAGGGTATCTTTCAAAGATATCGTTTTCCCTTGTCTTTCTTCCAGTTTTCCGATCTGCTGTTGCAATCGTTCTGTTTTCTGTTCCAGCCGATGGATGCTCCGCATGGATTGGAATAACACCTTCTGAGTTTGAAAGATCATTCCCTGTTCCGGATTTCGCTCTGTGATCTTTGCGGTATCTTTTCCGTTCATTTCCAAAAATGCGTTTTTCAGATGCCCTTTGGCAACTTGCAGTTCTTCCGCCATGCTCCCCAGACGGTCAATCTTCTGATCCATCGACAGCA
>OIZG01000467.1_pt1 | contig 35043 bp, 32 predicted proteins | sample 1588561 | NCBI WGS metagenome assembly OIZG01 (sample SAMN03283267) | human gut metagenome | biome: human-associated habitat; material: feces | host: Homo sapiens | place: USA | collected 2013 | reverse complement strand
TTATGATGAGTAAAAGTAGTATGTACCATTTGAAGGATAAGGTCCAATCAAGTATTGTAATAATTATTGTAGCAGTTACTATGCATGCGATAAGCAGAAATCGTGAAGGTAGCAGCCATTGGAATAGTTTGTTACAGTAGTCCCATTTACCTTGCAGAAAAGCTAATGGTAAATGCTTTAGTGCTAAGAAGGTACTATTATATTGAGCTGATAACCAACGTTGGCGTTCACGACTATATCCTTCTGCATTTTCTTGCTTCTTACTATAGCAGATTATTTCCTGTATGTATTCAGTGTAAATATTTTCTTCAAGTAATCTTACCTCTACTGCCTTTGCTAGGTCAGAGCCTTTAAGAGCAGGAGCAATTCTATGGAACATTTCAAAGTCAAATGCCATACCTGAACCAAGCAATGCGGATGAGAATCCCAATTTTGTATGTCCTTTACGGAATATATTATTATTGATTTCTTCTCCTGCAGCAGATAGAATAGCTGTACTGGTCGTAAGGTTTTCTGTCATACGGTGTGCTTGTATGGAGTCACAACCTGAATAGTATGCATTGTTTAATAAGTGCAACGCATTAGGAACTACACGATTATCAGAATTGAAAATGACTATCATGTCATATTCATGAGGTGAGTATCGTTCCATAACTTGCTGTATAGCGTATACTTTAGTACAATATTCCTTATCTGGTACTACAATACTGACAGGCATTTGAAGGAGGGTTGTCAAGTCTTCTTCTGATAGCTGTGTTGCAGCTGCAGCGATATCATATTTATCCCGCGGATATGTTTGCGTGTCTAGAAAATAATTAATAGATTCTATTACTTCTTTACCGTTACGAAGGACATTAAACAACACTAAAAATTTATGCTGTTTTTTGGATTCTGGATAAGGATTTTTATACTTCATCAAAGATGCCAAAGAATAGATAAATAGATATGCTACCGGAATAAGAAACAAGAGGAATAGAATTGCATCTGTCATTTGCAATACATTGTTGTTCTCGTCCATCCACCAATCAGGATTGAATATTTGAAAAATCTCGTTCATATATTTAGTTTGTTTTTTTAGATAATCGTTGTTCTATTAAGGGCCCATTTAGTATAAAAGCAAAGAAAAAACCTATTAAACTGACACCTGGTTGAAATCCCATACCTCTTCCTACATATCCATTGAGAAATAAACCAAATAAACCACATAGCAGAGCAGCCAAAGTATTTCTTAATTGGGCATCCCGTATTCGAAACATAATGATGTAACAACACCTTAATATTATACATGCAAAAATTAGTATATATAAAACTAATCCATATGTACCACCTTGTGACCAAATATCTACATAGAAAGAATCAGGAGGAATTCTGTAATCAATGTATTGATCATTCTCCCATCTTGGGGTTGTGATATGGCCACCAATACCAGCTCCCATGGGGTGCTTTTTCAGATATTGGGCTATTATCTTTTGATTTTCTATACGAACATTAAAAGATGCATCCTCTGTAGGCTTAAAAGCTGTGCGCATACGACGTATCATTGAATAATTATCTCCAATGTTGGTAAAAGAAAAGAAGCAGAAGATTAGTCCACCTGCTATAATGGAACTTATAATGACTTTTATATTACGGCACAATAAACAGTATAACATAAGTCCTCCCAGAGGAATTATTATACTTCCTCGTGTGCCGGACATTAGCATGCCTAATCCGCCCATACATGCAATTAATAAATAGAAATAACGTAATACTTTGGAATAGGTATGTAAAAATAAAATGGAATAGATAATAGTAGTCATACCCATGATGGCTCCAAAGTTTCCTGCATCACTGAATAATGAAAAATATCTTACTCCGCTACGTAATAAATGCGTTCTCCAACTTCCTTCCATGAGCCAAGCTACTTCAGCAGGATCAAACCATCGGAATTTTTGCCACAATAATTTTAAAAAGACGATAATAGTAAATCCACCTAATATAATTAGTGCATATCGTAATTTCTTGGGACTGGTTAATAGTAATGATGACAAAATGTATAGAAGCGGGGTTGCCAAAAGCCAGCTACGTGAACTGGTAAATATTTTATTTAAATCAGTTCCCAAATTCGTTAATTGTAGAATGATGAAAATCATCCATATAAAGTAACCTATGGTTAGTGTATTGAAAATATCCTTTGCACGAATATCCGAATGTTCATTTGAAATCCTATTTAGAAGCATTGCCATTAGAGTATATATCAGGGCTATATCTAATATGATACTGATTCCATCAAAGCGCGTATAGCGATTAATTGCATCAAAAAAATAAGCAATAGTAGCATATACAACAAAGCTGACAATCGGGTATTTACAACTATAAACAAATAGAAGGATAATACTGGGAGATGCACAAATAATGGCTACAAATATCCATTTTTGAAACATTATTGAATATGCCAACCCACACAATCCTATTATTAGCAATAAGATTGTAAACGTCTTAGGGGAAGCTAGAGCTTCGCGACTTTGCGTGGACATTAATGACATATCTCTATTTTTATAGTTACTTTACAGCTGCACTTTTTGCAGTTAAACCTAATTGTGCTATCCGGCTAAAGAAGGAATGGACAGGAGTTTTAGGAGGTAATTCACCCGTGAACATTTCAACTACTTCACGATCTGCATTATTCAGATAGAGGAAGAGCGGTGTGCTATCCTTGGATACTTCTTTTAGAGGTTTCAATATGGCATCATCGTCACTACTCCATAAACGGCAGGCATTTGCTATTACTAGGTTAAGATCTGCTTGTTTCAGTACTGGCAAGGGAATACTAGAAGTTTTCATAGCAGGGTATTCTACTAAAATAATGTCAGGCTCTTTTTCTGCACTGTTAGGCTGCCAAAAATCAGATAGTTGACGAGCATTGACATATGAATAACCTTCATTGTCAAAATCTTCGCCATATCTTACAATGCGGACGCTCATTCCTTCTGTTTCCCAATATGCAGCAAAATATTTACTTAGGAATGATTTTCCTTCTCCCTTATTTACACTTATTATATTGATGACAGTAGAACGGTGTGGTTGTAGATAATTATTGAATTGTCTGCAACTGTATGCTGCTGCTAGTCTATTACAAGCTTTAAGGAAGCCACGGAATTTGAGATTGCTAGTTCCATTGAAAGCTGCAATTACATCCAGACCGCTAAGACGTTTGCTTCGTAGGGGATCTCGTAATGTTCGGTCTAATAATTCTATAAGTAAGAAATAAGTTATGATAAACGCCATACTTCCTATAAATGCTGCAATAACATAAAGTATTCGTCTGCGACCATTATCTGTAAGAGGATAAGATGGCTCAGCAACGATTTGCAGGTTGCTGGTGTTCATTTCTATATTTTTCAGCCTAAGGTTCGCGTCTGCTAAACCTTTGAGTTGTGTACGATAATTATCTTCAGCAATGCCAATGGAACGTTGTTTCCGATTTACTTGCGTACCAATTGGAGACATATGGCTGTATTGTTCAAAAATATCTTGCTGACGGCTCTTTAGAACTTTCAATTCTGCTTGAGCTTTAGTCTCGTTAACTAAAGCTTGCAGCCATTCACTTACCATACTATGAACAGAAACGCCTTCTTTAGATATACCATATTCATTCAAATTATCAGATATATGGTTTATCTTTTTTTCTGCTTTTTGGAGTTCTTGTTTACTCTTTTTTAATAGTATATTGTTATCTTGAATTTTATCAGAGACAAAAATCTCTTGTTCCATAATATTTTGGTTCAATCTACTGACATTCTCAAGCTCTTTAAGCAAATCACTGTTGTTTCGGATTATTTTAGCACGAATGTCCATTTCTTGTTCCAGCATTGAACGTAATTTAACAGCACTTTCGTAATTGCGTGTAGCTTCTTCTACCCGGTCATCCACGTTGTATCGCGTGCCTGCTAAGAATTTTGTTTCTTCGGGATAATTGATGACTTGCTCTTGAACACAATAGTCCATTAAACCATTCTCTTCTTCATTCAGAGCTGTTTTGGCTATACGAACTTGTTCCTGGAAATAGGCTATCACGTCTTGTGTCGATTTAAATCGTAATATCTCATATGCTTTTGTTAATTCGTCTATTAAAATAGATACAGTTTGCTGAGTTATGCCTGGATCTGAAGCTGTATAAGTAATGTTTAAGATATCACTGGTACCATCTCTTTTAACATCAATCTCGTCAAGAGCAGTAGCACTATAAAAGGGTACTGGACGGTTGAACATAGCATATACGAAATTATCACTATTCTCTTTTCGATAATTAGTTAAGTTTTCAGCGGTTTTCACCACGTCTTTTCTGTCAACTAAAGTTAGTACTTCTTTAGGCGTTTGCTGCAATAGTTGACGGTAGTTTTTTGCTTGGATATATCGGGTATCCTTCCATTCTTCGCCATATGTTAATGCATTTGCAAGAAGACGAACTGATACTTTTTCCAGAGTTCCTCTTGATTTGGCAATGCCTACTAAATTGTCAAAAGTGCTATTAATAGATATTAGATTTGCAGAACTTCCATCAAGAGAGGTGGAATTTGTAACACCGGCATATAAACTTCCCTCAACAGTATAGCTAAAAGGAAGAAATTGTGTGAAATAAATTACAATACCTGTGATAATAAGGGTACCCCACAGTAGCCAATATCGGATACGATAAATGAAATTTGCTATAAATTGTGCTATATCCATATTATTACAATTTATCCTTGATAATTTTTACATTAGTAAGCATCTCTAATAAAATAATAGAATTGTGTAGAGCTACCCGAGCTTGTTCATAGGCAGTTACAGCTCCCGAACGTCGAGAACGTTCCATGGAAAGGTCTGTAATATCCATTGTCCCGTTTATGAAATTATATTCACATATTTTCATTTGTGCATTATACAAAGCCGCTGTTTCTGCTTTAGCTTTTATTGTTGCAAGCTGTTCCGTCACAGCGTTATATGCTTCCAATACACGTAAACGGCGTTCTTCCATTACTTCCTCTTGTGAATACTGTAGTTGTTCTATTTGATAACGATAATTTTTTAGTTTAGTTGGCCGATTGAATATGTCACCTAAACTTACGCCGATACTAGCACCTACATTGAAATTGTGCTGGGCACTTGACATGGTAGTTTGATACATAGGAGTAAATTCATCACTAGCATTACCTATAATGTTATATCGTCCATAAGAATAGTTACCATTTAATCGAATATAATTTAGCCAATCCCGTTTTTGAAGACGATATTCATTTTTGACTTGTTCTACTTGTGACTGAGCTCTTTTTACAGTAGCGTTCTCTATTACTGCATCAAGAAAGACTGATAATGGTGGAAGTTCCAGCCTTTCAAGTTCTGTCAATGTCTTAGGAGCAGTAGATTCCAATGTATTAACTTCGAACTTCTCGTCTTCCATCTTCAACCTCTCCAACGCCTTTATCCGTTCCTCCCGTGTCAACTCCTGCTGCGCAGCCACAGACAAAGGTACCCCCAACAATCCTAAAAGGATTACACTGTAAATGATGGACTTGATATATCTTTTTATCATCTCTAAAACCATATAATTCCTATTATCTTTTTATACATTCTCTTTTTGCACAAACGCCGTCAGCGTCTTGCACAGTATCTTCATGTCCAGCCAGAATGAGAATTCTTTGGCGTACTTAATGTCCAGTTGCTTGCGCTCTTCGGCCGACATCTTCCCGGCACCGCCTCGTTTCTCCACTTGCCACAGTCCCGTCAGTCCGGCAGGGGCCATGAAGCGCTCGATATATGCGTCGCTGGTCAGCAGCTCGGCTTCGTAGAGGGGGAGCGGGCGGTTGCCCACGATGCTCATGTCTCCTTTGAGGACGTTGAACAGCTGCGGCAGTTCGTCAATGCTGTACTTGCGGATGAAACGGCCTACGCGGGTGACGCGGGGATCATTCTCTATCTTGACAAACGTATTCTGTTTTTCTTGGGCCTTCTTTTTAAGGAAATCTTCTTCAGAGATGACAAAATCGTCCGAAATCAGCAGGGTAGCCTCCTCTTCGGAAGTGCCGGTCAGGTCGTCGAAGCGGATATCGGGCTGCTCGTCCGTCAGTTCTTCTTCCATCTTGTATTGGTTGAGTGCATTCAGCTCCTTCAGGCGCTTGTCTGCATTGGTGTACATGGAGCGGAACTTCAGGAAGTTGAATATCTGGTAGTTGCTGCCCACACGCTGGGACTTGTAAATCACTCTTCCCTTGCTTTCCACGCGGATGGCTATGGCTGTCGCGATGAGTATGGGAGACAGCATAATCAGTACGGCAACGGCAAAGAGGATGTCGAATATGCGCTTCCACATAGGCAGGTGGAAGGTGTTGAATATCTTACGGTGTGACTGGCTGAATTCCTGCAACTTATGCTCCTTGCGCAGTTGGAGGAATTTTGTCATTTGCTGGAGGCTCTCTTCGCTGGCCATGGGGGAAAGGGTGTTGTTGACACCTGCCTGCAGATAGAGCTTGCGGTGTTCCTTCTGCAGTCCTTCGGTGATGAGGATGATGTAGACACGGGGGAAGCGCTTGTGCAGGAAAGTGATGTTCTGGCTGTCCTTTTGAGGGGTACTTTCTTCGTAAAGAATGGATGTGTTGTACCGTTCGCGGATACCGTCGATGACTTTCGCCGCTTTGTTGCAGGATGAAACAGCCATGAACATGCCTCCTGCAATTTTGCTCAAGTGGTCGATGGTGACGCGGTTGCTACCTATGTAGATATAATATAACATATCCATTGATTTTGTTGTTTAGAGAAATTTCTTGATGCGGGCCTTCAGCTCCATAGGATTGAAAGGTTTCAGTATGAAATCCTCGGCCCCGGCTTCGAGCAGGTTGATGCGCTCGGTGGTACTTTCTTCACTGGAAAGCATCACAACCGGAATGTCCTTGAAAAGTGAATTGCTTTTCAGATATGCCAGGAATTCACTGCCGGTCATCTTGGGCATGCGTATGTCCGAAATGATGAGAGCGGGTTCGTTCCCCTCATTCAGCCATTCTATGGCCCTGACGGGATCTTCGAAATAAACCAGCTCATTCTCTTTCCCTAAATAGACCGAGAGTACCTTGCCTATGGCAGGTTTGTCATCTACAAATAATATTTGTTTCATTGTTTATGATAATTGTTTGCTATATTTATCTATATACATTTTCTTCTACCGGGTGTTCGTACCATTCCGTATACTGGGTTCTGTCTTGGGCCCAATAGATGAATTCCGGATATGCGCTTGCTTCGGGGATGTCAGTACGTGAAACATTGATGGTTTCCTTGGGATAGCGGAAGCCATACGGCACGCAGATTGCCCACGTGTTGTTGCCTGCTAAGTCAAGATTCTCTTGCTGTATGGTTCCGGCGGCAGTGGCGCCATATCCCCAAAATTCGTAAAGATGAACTTCCATGCGTTGTTCCATGCTTTTATATTGATAACAGATGAAGAAGTCCAGATTGTCTTTTGAGAATAGGGGCTCTGTCCGAGTTTGGTCTGTCAGTTCAATAATGACTTCATAAGTATACTCTTTGGCGGTTACTCCAATGCCGGTGTTTACCATCTCACCCGGTTCGACTCCAAATACATTGTGTACTTCGCCTGCGATGGGGATTACGACACTCGGATCGGAATCTTCCATGTAAGTAACGTTATTGTACCTGAATTTGTTGTACGAGCTGTTGAATGACTCCTGGAAACGCGAATCGTCGCCTCCGGTCTTGACTTCCCGGATATCGGATTTATTGATTCCGGTAATCCGGAGCCCTACGCCCAACGGCTTGCTTGCTCCTGCTGCAGCAAGGGTCACGTCGAGCTGTATGCGCTTGATGTGGTTCGTCTTTTTCTCGCGGTGATAGTAGGTCTTCACGTCCAAGACCACGTCGTTGAAGTCATAGTCGCCTACCAACGGGAAGTTGTCTTCGAATACGTACGTATAGGAGACCGGGTCTGTAGGGGTTTCTGAGCCGGACTCGTCCGGAGTATTGCCTTCGCCCGTACAGTCTCCGGCAGGAATGGTGATGGGGGATTCTCCCCATTTGGATATGGTTCCTTCGGTGTTCTTGATGGCATCAAGGAATTTGGCTTCCCACCAGATATCCTCGGTGATATCATCGTCAATTTCTTTCACTTCATAATGAATGTTTCCCTGGCTGGAGAAATTTCCTATATCTTCAATTTTATTGATTTTTACCAGTGCATATTCATTGTTTGGACCCATAAATTGTGCTTGTGACAATTCTGCTTCATCAAGTACGGTTATCATGGAGTTGTCACCCATCGTGATTTGGGTGTTGTAATTGTTGCTATGGTCCCCGAAATCCTCTATCTCTGCAGAAGAGGTGTCTCCCATGTTCAGTGTGCCTACAAATTCTTCCGCATATAGATAGCATCCGTTGTCTATAGTGATGTTGCTGTCGGTTTTCCCGATATAGGCTTTGCCCTGGTTGATGAATTTGCATCCGCTGTCGAAATTCATTTCATCGACACGCACGGTACCGCAATTATAAAATGCTCCTCCCTGGCTGACATGGAAATCGTCTATTTCCATAGTGCCGGCATTGTAGTTGTAGCTGCCTCCGGATGCATTGGTCAATTCGATGTCGTTCCCTTTGATGGTTCCACCCGCGTAGACGATAAACCGGCTGGATTGCACTAAAGTGAAAGTGTGCTCGTCCGGTATCACGATTTCCCCTCCGTCAATCACATAGAATTCGAAACCTCGTTCAATGGTCATGTTGTTTCCATTGGGTTCCCAGCTGCCTTCAATGATGATGATGGCCGGATTGTCACTTTCCATGCCGTCCTTGCTGATTTTATTCCTATATATATTGTCTTTGGAGATTTTGTAGGCTTTTCCGTTTTGAAAATCGGTATTCGGCCTTATTTCTTCGGCACTTGATAGCATTGCGGTGATTTCCGCCTCAGACTTTTCCGGTGAATAGGTCTCGATGCTGACACTGCGCGTCCACGCGGCACGTGTAGTTGCAGGGGAACTGCCGAAAGCGGCATGGAGCTGACCGTTTTGGATGGATACGTATTTTACTATGTTACGGCTGTGTGCATCGGTGCGGCACACGAAAGCGCTCGTCAGCACAGAAGGGCAGTCCATGACGGTGGTAAATACCGTTGTATTATTGGCGGTGCCTTCTGCCAGCAGTTTGGCGGATGACCGGCTGATTAAGGGGTTCTTGTCGTAGATACGTATGGTGTAGTCGATGCCGGTATCTTCGGATACAGAAACATTGACCCGGACCTGCTGAGTCATTTTCCAATCCATAGCCGGGTCTATGTTCTTGACCGGAAACCTATCCTGATAGGCTGCTTTCACTTTTTCGGGGTTAAAAACGTCGTCTTTACAACCCTGCAGCAGTATGCCTACTGTAAGAATAACAAGTGGCAGAAAGCGTTTGTATAGGGTATTTTCTCCCATATTTTACATTTGTTTTGCTTGATTGTAAGCAAAAGTACGTTTATTTAAGCTAATATGCCTTATTAATGGGGGATAAAAGCGTGTTGGTTAACGCTTTTTAACGCTTTTGTATGAATAGATAATGCAAGTTTGTCTTGAAAATTATCAATATTACTAAATGCTCTCCGTATTGTCGCTTTACTGAATCTTGGTGATTTCTCCTGCCAGGTCGGAATTCATGCGGTGGCGGATTTCGGCTTGGTTCAGTCCGTGCCCCAGGAGGAACATAAGTTTGGTGACGGCGCATTCGGGGGTACTGTCATAGCCGCTGATGACACCTGCTTGAAGAAGGTGAAGTCCGGTTTCGTAGCGTCCCATCTCGACGGCACCACTTTGGCATTGGGTGATGTTGACGATGACAATGCCACGTTCGCTGGCTTCTTTCAGCTGGCGGATGAACCATTCTTTCTGGGGGGCATTGCCGGAACCGAAGGTCTTGAGGACAACGGCTTTCAGGCCGGGAACATGAAGCACGGAGTTGATAATGCTTTCCTGAATGCCGGGAAAGAGGGTGAGCACTACGACATTGGTGTCGAAAAGGTAGTGCGGCTTCATGGGACGCGACGGGTCGGGGCGTCGGATGAGGTGCTCGTTATAGCGGATATGGATGCCTGCTTTTGCCAGTGCTGGATAGTTGAAGGAGCGGAAAGCGTTGAAATTCTCGGCATTGATTTTGGTGGTACGGTTGCCCCGCATCAGCTCGTTCTCAAAAAAGATGCACACTTCGGGAACGATAGGGGTACCGTCCGGATGCTTGGCGGCAGCTATTTCAATGGCGGTGATGAGGTTCTCTTTCCCGTCGGTGCGCAGGGTGCCGATGGGAAGCTGGGAACCGGTGAGGATGACCGGCTTGGAAAGGTTCTCGAGCATGAAGCTGAGGGCGGAGGCTGTATAGGCCATGGTATCGGTGCCGTGCAGGATGACGAAGCCGTCGAAATTTTCGTAGTTGTAGTTGATGATTTTTACAATCTTTGCCCAGAGAGACGGCTCCATGTCGGAAGAGTCGATCGGTGGGTCGAACTGATAGGAGGAGATGCGGTAGTTGAAGCGCTTCAGTTCGGGAACATGCTGCAGCAGTTGGTCGAAGTTGAAGTTCTCAAGCGCACCGGTCTCAGGATTTTCTATCATTCCGATAGTTCCGCCAGTGTAAATCAATAGTACGGAAGGGCAATCGACTTTCATAATATTCGTATTAGAGCTTTTTTCGGGCACAAAGATAGGGAAAATGTGATAAAATGATAAAGGGAAAGTCGGAACTTTTGAGAATTAATCTTCTTTGAAGAAAGAATCAAGGAATTCGATAGGGGTTTGGGTCGTTATTTGAAAGGATTTATAGTCTTTTTTGTTTCGGGTGATAATTATGTCCGCTTCAATGCTTTGGGCAGATTTGTACTGGACGGCATCTTCAAAGTCTTTACTCTGCATATCAAGGCAAGTGTTTATTATTTCTGCATCAATAGGGGATATGATGCAGAGCGTTGCCAATCTTTTCATGGCTTGATACAATTCTTTCTGTTCGTATGATTTACGAAGAATATAGAATGCATTAACAAACGTTATTGCAGAAACAGCCATTTGTATTTTTTGTTGATAGGCTAATTCTATAATTAAGGCTGCCGGATGGAAAAAATCTTCACGTTCATCGTAGAAGTCAATGATAATATTGGTATCTAAAAAGACTTTCATTTGTACTTTTCCTCCAATATTTCAGTCAGGTCATCCTTATAATTGGTGGAAACATGCTTTCGGTCTCGCATTGTCATTGATAAAACCTCAGGAGAAACGGTACGGTCCCACCATTGGGGCATAGGACTAGTATGGGCTTTGTTCGGTGCTTTTTGTTCATGCGTGAGCATGTTGTCTGCCAGAAACTTAATGGCCCATGCTTTATCTTCTATGCTTAATGATGAAAGGATAGAAGCCAAGTAACTTTTAGAAGAAACCAATGTATTCATATCAACTGACTTTGGTACAAAAATAGAAGAAAAATGTGATATACACAATTAATCTTCTATTTTTTGATAGGGTGTGGATTGTACGTTATTTCTTCAAATCTTCCTTCAACTGCCTGATAGCCTTTTCTGCATCTCCTTCCTTCTCGTTGAGCAGCGTGACGAAGCGGCTGCCGATGATGGCACCGGATGAGTGGGCGCAAGCGGCATCGAATGTCTGCTTGTTGCTGATGCCGAAGCCTACCATGCGTGGATTGCGCAGGTTCATATCCTCTATTTTCTTGAAGTAGGCTTGCTTCCGGGTGTCGAAGTCTTTCTGGGCACCGGTGGTGGCGGCACTGGACACCAAGTAGATGAAGCCGTCGGTGTGGGCATCTATCTCGCGGACGCGGGCTTCACTGGTTTCGGGGGTGATGAGCATGATGACACGGATGTCATACTTCAAAGCGATGGCTTTGTAACTCTCTTCGTAATCGCGGAAGGGGAGGTCGGGAATGATGACGCCGTCGATGCCGCATTCCACGCACTTCTGGCAGAAGGCCTCGAAGCCGAACTGCATGATGGGATTGAGGTACCCCATAAAGACAAGCGGGATGCGGACATCGCGACGGATGTCGCGCAACTGTTCGAAAAGCAGACGGAGGGACATGCCGTTGTGCAGGGCGCGGGTGGCGGCATTCTGAATGACAATGCCGTCGGCCATGGGGTCACTGAACGGGATTCCGATTTCAATCATGCTGACTCCGTTTCTTTCGAGGGCACGGATAACGTCGGCAGTACCGTCGAGGTTGGGACAGCCTGCACAAAAGTAAATGGACAGCAGATTCTTGGGGCTGTCCTGGAAAAGTTGGTTAATGCGGTTCAACATACTATTTTTATTTACTATTTTACAATTTACTATTTACTATTTGGCTGCGCAATAACGCTGCATGGTACGATTTACTATTTGACAATTTACTATTTACTATTTACTATTTACCATGTACAATGTACAATTTGCCATGCGGCGTGCATTGCGCAGCCAAATAGTAAATAGTAAATCGTCAAATCGTACCTCCCGTGAGTTCTTTCAGAAAGTTTGAGATGCGTTCCACATCCTTTATTCCCGGTGCCGTTTCGAAACGGCTGTTGATGTCGATACCTGCGAAATAGGGATGGCGGAACTCCCGGAGGGCTTTTACGCTGTAGGGGTTGATGCCACCGCTAAGCAGGAATGGGGTGGGACCGTTGTAGCGGTGCAGGAGGTTCCAGTCGAACTGGTTGCCGGAACCGCCGTACTGCGGGGTCTTGGTGTCGAAGAGGTAGTAGTCGCACAGACCATTGTAGGCAGATACGGAAAGCAGATCCTTGGGCAGCAAGATAGAGAAAGCCTTGATGAGGTGCAGGCCTGCATTGCGCAGGGAACGGCAGTACTCGGGGGCTTCATTGCCATGCAGCTGGATGTAGTCAAGGCCGAAACGGTCGGTATACATCAGGATGTTTTCCTTACTTTCGTTGACAAAGACGCCGACGCGCTTGGCGCAGGCTGGCAGATACCCGGGCATCTGGCACAGACAACGGGGAGATTTGGGGTAGAAGATGAAACCAATCATATCTACACCTTGCAGTTCTACATTGCGGATGTTTTCTGCTTCGGTCATTCCGCATACTTTGATGAGAGGAGACATTTTATTTACTATTTACAATTTACTATTTACAATTTGGCTGCGCGATGTAACGCTGTATGAGAGATTTTGGTATTTACAATTATCAACTTTCAATTATCAGCTTTCAACTTTTAATTATTGATTGAGAGACTGTCTTGGATGAACTTTTTCAGGGTTTCGCCCGGGGTGGCTGTTTTCATGAAGGTTTCGCCGATGAGGAAACCGCGGAAGCCGGCGGCACGCAGGCGGCAGATGGTCTCGGGGTCGGAGATGCCGCTTTCGGAAACAAGGAGCGGGGATGCCGGTCCGTGGGTGGCTTCGCGCAGTTGCCGGGCTATCCGGAAGGAGTTTTCCACATCGGTAACGAAGGAGCCGAGGTTGCGGTTGTTGACACCTACCATGTCGACCTCCTTATTTATATAGGATAGTTCCGAAGGGCTGTGGATTTCGAGCAATACCTCTAGCCCGAGTTCGTGGGCTTGGGTGGTGAAACTACTGCACTGCTCCGGACTGAGGCAGGAGGCAATGAGCAATACGGCATCGGCACCTACGATGCAGGCTTGCAGAAGCTGGTACTTGTCGATGATGAAGTCCTTGCGCAGAATAGGGATGTGGACCAGCGGACGGGCCGTGCGGATGTCGCGCAGCGTGCCGCCGAAGAACTTCCCATCCGTCAGGATGGAGAGGGCGGCAGCGCCGGAGGCTTCGTAGGCAACGGGTATTTCCTCTGCCCGGGCAGCCTCGTTTATCCAGCCTTTGGAGGGTGAACGGCGTTTGAACTCGGAGATGATTCCTGTAGAAGAAGCGGCAAGGGCCTGCTTCATGCTGCGGCGGTGGGCCGCATTCTCCCGGATGATGACTCCGGCTTGCTCCTGTAGCTGTTCCAGAGAGACGGTTTGCTTTTGCAGTTCAATCTCTGTTTGCTTATGGGCGATGATTTCGGACAGTATATCTTTCATTGCTTCATTTATTAATCTCGATAAATTTTTTCAGTGTCGCCAGCGCCCGTCCGCTGTCCAGCGATTCGCGTGCGATGGCGATGCACTCTTCAATCTCTTTCTGCGGCTCCATCACCTGGATGGCAAAGGCAGCGTTGACAATGACGCATTGCGTTTGTGCAGGTGTGGCATGCCCCGTAAGGATATTGTCGAAGATGCGGGCGGCGTCTTCCTTGCATGCGCCGCCGAAGAGTTCTTCGGGACGGGCATCCTTGAAGCCGAGAGCTTGCGGACGGTAGATGCGCTCGTAGTTGCGGGTCATCACCTTGAACTCGTCCGTCAGGGAGATTTCGTCGTAGCTGTCGAGGCTGTTGACCACGGCAAAGTCAATGCCGAGCTTATAGAATACGTTGGTATACAGGCGCATCTGCGAGAGGTCTGCCACACCGAGCAGCTGGTAGGCCGGGCAGCATGGATTCACCAACGGGCCGAGCAGATTGAACAAGGTGCGTACTCCCAGCGTCTTGCGTACGGGACCGACAAACTTCATCGCCGGATTGAAAAGCTGGGCATGAAGGTAGGCGATGTTGCACTCCTCCATGCTGCGTTTCAGCGTGTCGGGGTTGTTGGTGAAGCGTACGCCGTGCTGCTCGATGACATTGCTGGCTCCGCTCACGGAAGTGGCTCCGTAGTTGCCGTGCTTGGCAACCTTGTAGCCGGCTCCCGCCACCACGAAGCAAGCGCAGGTGGAGATGTTGAAGGTGTTCTTTCCGTCGCCTCCCGTACCCACAATGTCGATGGGGCGATAGGGGGCGAAGTCGATGGGGAGGCGTGTCTCCATCAGTGCTTCGCGGAAACCGATAAGCTCGTCCACAGTGATGCTTCGCATCTGGAAGGCAGTGAGCAGGGCTGCTATCTGCGCCTCAGGATACATTTCCTTGGTGATGTTGAGGAGGATTTGTTTGGTCTCCTCCGACGTAAGCTCTTCGTGGTTGAAGAGACGGGATAATATTGCTTTCATCTTGATATTTACTATTTGACGATTTACGATTTACTATTTGGGTTACTCTGCTCTCGTTTGAAATGCCGTTCATTTGCTTTCGGAATGCCTCAGGTTGTTGTCCGTAATGCCACATGTCAGTAGGGACAAAGTGTGGCATTTGGCTTGATGAAGTGTGGCATTCCGGATGATGAAACGCCTCATTTGAAAAGCCAGTTTTTTACGATTGTTTTTCCGTCGGGTGTCAGTACGGATTCCGGATGGAACTGGATGCCATGTATGTCATATTCCCGATGTTTCAGCGCCATGATTTGTCCTTCGGGGCTGATGGCGGTAATGGCAAGTTCCTCGGGAAAATCCTTCGTATCCACTACCCAGGAGTGGTATCGTCCGACGGGAATCCTATTGGGTAAACCGTAGAAGATATAGTCTTCTTCAAGAGAAATACCTTCATAATCCTTTCCCCCTAATCCTTCATCCCTAATCCCTAATCCTTCCTCCCTAATCCTTATTTCCGTCTGTACCCCATGGAATACCTCTTCCAGATTGACCAGCTTTCCACCAAACACTTGTCCGATGGCTTGTTCGCCCAGGCAGACGCCAAGTATGGGTTTCCGTCCGGCATAGGTGCGGATGACATCCAGCAGCAATCCGGCTTCCTCGGGGACACCGGGGCCGGGTGAGAGGATGATTTTATCGTATGGCTCCAATTCTTCGAGCCGGAATTTATCGTTGCGCAGCACATCCACTTCTGCGCCGAGCTCTTTCACCAGATGGGCAAGATTGTAGGTGAAGGAGTCGTAATTGTCTATGATAACTGTTTTCATCGATTTATTTACTATTTGACGATCTATTCAATTTACTATTTGACGATTTACTATTTACTATTTGGCTGCGCAATGTACGCTGCATGTTACGATTTACTATTTGACGATTTACTATTTGGCTACGCAATGTACGCCGCATGGCAAATAGTAAATAGTAAATAGTCAAATAGTAAATGATTTTACATTTTTTCCGCCATCTCAATCGCCTTTTTCAGTGCGCCGAGCTTGTTGTTCACTTCTTGCAGTTCGTACTCGTCGTTGCTCTTGGCTACGATGCCGCCGCCTGCCTGGAACCAGAGGACACCGTTGCGGCTGACAAAAGTACGAATCGTAATCGCCTGGTTCAGCGAGCCGTTCAGTCCGATGAAACCGATGCAGCCGCCGTAGGCTCCACGGTTGTGCGGTTCCAGCTGGCTGATGAGTTGCATGGCGCGTACTTTCGGGGCGCCGCTCAGGGTACCGGCAGGAAAGGTGTCGATGAAGGCCTTGACGGGGTCGGCCTCTTCGCGGAGCGTTCCGCTGACACGGCTGACGAGGTGGATGACATGGCTGTAATACTGCGTCTCCTTATAGAAGTCCACCTTTACATCGTGGCAGTTGCGTGAGAGGTCGTTGCGGGCAAGATCCACCAACATCACGTGTTCGGCGTTCTCTTTGGGGTCGTCGTGCAGGTACCGGGCATTGAGGGCGTCCTGCTCAGCATCGCCGGTACGCTTTGTGGTTCCGGCAATGGGGTCGATGTAGGCATGGTGGCCTTCGATGCGGCAATGGGTTTCGGGGGAGGAGCCGAAAATGCGGAAGCCCCCGAAGTCGAAATAGAACAGATAGGGAGAAGGGTTGATGCTGCGCAGGGCACGGTAGAGCTTGAAGTCATCGCCCGTGAAACGCTGCTCGAACCGGCGGGAGAGGACTATCTGGAACACGTCGCCGCGCAGACAGTGGGCGATGCCCCGGCGGATATTCGCCTTGTGCTCCTCGTCCGTAAGCGGAGAGGTGGTGGGGCCGATGGCGCGGAAATCATAGGCGGTGTAGTTGCGGTTATGGATGGCCTTCTGCACCTGGTCCAGTTCGCTGGTCTCGCCGGGCGCCAGCATCTCGAGGAGCAGCATCTCATTCTTGAAATCGTTGAAGACGATGAGGTACTTATATAATATGTATAGCATGTCCGGTGCATCGTTGGTAGCTTCGCGGCTGTCCTTCACGGGGATATTCTCGAAGTAGCGGACAGCATTGAAGGAGGTGTATCCGTAGAGTCCGCAGTAATTGCTGTATTCGCCCTCCACGCGGAAGCGGGCGCGGAAATCGTTCAAGGCATTCTCCACCCGGTATGTATCGGTGATGGGATGCTCTTCGCGGCTGTCGTCCGGCAGGCGGAAGATAGCCGTGCCGTGGTCTATGCTGACACTTGCCAGCGGACACAGAGCGATGAACGAGCGGTTGTTCTCGCTGCCATGATAGTCGGAACTCTCCATAAGTGCGCTCTGCGGAAAGATGTCGCGCACCTTCAGATACGTGCTCACCGGCGTATGCAAGTCACCGAGCATGGTGCGGCTGACGGTTTTATAATCATATTGTTTCATTGTATCTTGTATTTTATTTCATTGTATCTCGTATTTTCAAATAACTCATCACTTATAACTCATCACCCAAATACGTCTCTATATCCTTATCCCCCCGTCCCGACACCGTCAGCACCACCACGTCCGTCGGCTTGAACCTCATCTTCTCCAGCGCACCCAGTGCGTGGGCGCTTTCCAATGCAGGGATGATGCCTTCGAGCCGGGTCAGTTCGTAGGCGGCCCGGATGGCTTCGTCGTCGTTGACGGCGAGGACGATGGCACGTTTCTGCTTGGCAAGGTTGGCGTGCATGGGGCCGATGCCCGGATAATCCAGTCCGGCAGAGATGGAATAGGGCTCTTCTATCTGTCCGTCCTCGTTCTGGATGACGTAGGTGCGCGAGCCGTGAATGATACCCATCTTGCCGAGGGCGATGGTGGCGGCTGTCATTCCCGTTTCAATGCCTTTTCCGCCGGCTTCGGCGAGGACGATTTGTACGTGCGGGTCGTTGACGTAGTGATAGATGGTACCGGCTGCATTGCTTCCTCCACCTACGCAGGCGATGAGGTAATCGGGGCAGCTGCGTCCTTCATGCTCAAGAAGCTGTTTCCTGATTTCTTCGCTGATGACGGACTGCAGGCGTGCCACCATGTCGGGGTAGGGATGCGGGCCGACGGTGGAACCTATCACGTAGTAGGTGTCCGCCGGATGGCAGCACCAGTCACGGATAGCTTCGTTGGTGGCGTCTTTCAACGTCATATTGCCGCTGGTGACGGGGACGACGGTGGCGCCGAGCATCTTCATCTTCTCCACATTGACGCGCTGGCGTTCCACGTCGGTCTTGCCCATGTAGACGATACACTCCATATTCATCAGGGCGCAGACGGTGGCTGTGGCAACGCCGTGTTGTCCGGCTCCGGTTTCGGCGATGATGCGGCGCTTGCCCATGCGGCGTGCCAGCAATACCTGCCCGATGCTGTTGTTGATTTTGTGGGCACCGGTGTGGTTCAGGTCTTCACGCTTGAGGTAAATCCGGCAGCCGTACTTTTCGGACAAGCGGTGTGCCAGGTAGAGTGGGGAAGGGCGTCCCACGTAGTCGCGCAGCAACTGGTCGTATTCACGCTTGAAGTCCTCACTTTGCAGCACCTTGAGGTAAGTATTCTGCAACTCTTCTACACATTTGTGGAGGATTTCGGGAACGTATGCCCCGCCGAACTCTCCGTAATAACCTTCTTTGTCAACTAAGAAATTCATCATGTTATTTACTATTTGACGATTTACTATTTCAGAAATCAAAACGCATTATTTATTGCTTAAACGAAAAGAGCCCCGTCGCTTGGTGCGACAGGGCTCTTTTTGTTTTTTACTATATATTACATATATACATACGAGCGCTGCTCCCTTACGACTGTCGGAGTTGTAACGGGTGCCACCACCAATATGTATTTACTAACATTGTTTTCATTGACTTTTTTTGTTTTATCGGGGGCAAAGACAGTGCAAACCGAATGTATAATAAAATGAACTTGTTCATTTTTTATGCTGAGGTGCAGCCTGTCTTCGTTTTCGCGACAAATATAAGCACTTTGTTTTAACTGCCAAAATAAATATGACTTTTTTTCCGGATTAAAACATTTTTCTTGAAATATTGTTCTTATAGGTGTAGTAAAAACGAATATTCATTCAAAAAAAGAAAGGAACAAACTATGAATAGAAAACATTTAGTTGCCATAGGCGTGGTTATTGCTGTACTATTGTTATTATACTGGCTTTTTGTGGCCGAAGATATGAATGCCTGGCTGAATGTAAACTGATTTTTCGGGATTTTCGTGTGGAGTTATTCGGATAAAGATGTATCTTCGCAAAAAAACATAGACTCATGAAAGGATTAAGTTACTCATTTTTGCGTGCAATATGTGCACTGGTTATCGGTTTGGTGCTGGTGATGTTTCCCGACCAGGCCGGTGATTATTTTGTGATTACGATAGGTGTCATCTTCCTGGTGCCTTCGCTCATCAGCATCATAGGCTACTTTGCACAGAACCCGGAGATGCGTCGCCGCTTCCCTATCGAGGGGGTGGGCAGCCTGCTGTTTGGCTTGTGGCTGATTATCATGCCCGGTTTCTTTGCCGATTTGCTGACATTTGTATTGGGATTTATCCTGGTGATGGGAGGGGTGCAACAGATTGCCTCGCTTTCCGCTGCCCGTCGCTGGATGCCGGTACCGGGAGGTTTTTATGTGGTTCCGGTATTGATTCTGCTTGCCGGCCTGGTTGCGCTGTTCAATCCTACGGGAGTACGCTCCACGGCATTTATTATTATCGGCATCAGCAGTCTGGTCTATGCGGCTTCGGAACTGCTGAACTGGTTCAAGTTTACGCGTCGTCGTCCGAAGACACCGGATGCTTCGGCAAAGGCAGTGGACGATATTGAGGATGCACAAATTATAGAATAGAAAAGGAGGGTGTGTCAAAAGCATTTATGTGCTTTTGACACACCCTTGTTCTTATTGTTTCAACCATTCATTGATCAGCTCCATCGCTTGCTTCTTTTCCGCTTCGGGCAGTGTGCCGATGCGTGCCCGATGGCTTCCCCCGGGCTCTACGAATACATGGATGTTTTTCTTTCCTTTCAGCCAGGTCACTCCGGCAGCTGTCCACGGGTCGTTCTCGCCGTAGATGAATATCATTTTCGGGTCATTCTCTTTCAGGAATTTCGTGATTTTCTTGCTTAGGGCCTTGTCGAAGGGCATGTCTTTCAGCTCTTCGGGAAGCATGAGGCGGTGCAGGTAATCCTTGCTCGATTGGATGGAAAGATATTTCTTGAAAGGCTTCGTATCGTAGCCGTAATAGCCCAGTTCGCGGGCGGCCTGCACGAAGAACGAGGCTGTGGGACTGTCGGCAATGAAGTAGTCGGGATTACTGATGTCGAGCAGGTGGGCAAATATCTCATCGTCCGAGGCCGTGGTTGCGGGAATGCTGCTGATGGGAGTTCCCCACTGCCAAAGGGCAAAAGAATACTCCAGCACACAATAGTCGTATATCTCTTCAACGGGCGCACGGAACTTGAGTTCTTTTTCATCGCAATATTTCTCAAAGCGGGGGAGCAGTGCGGCTTTCCGTTTCAACACTTCCAACTGGAAGTCCTCAATCCGTTTGCGGTCCTCCGGAGTAGACACTTTCCTGAGGAAAGGCTCGTGGCGTCCGTCTTCCACTCCATAGCAGAGCGGAGCTACATAAGGCACGGAAATATCCACATCGTCCGGATAGAATGTACGGTAGAGCAGGGTAGTCTGCCCGCCCTTGCTGATGCCGGTCGCAATCCATTTGCCGGGATAGATGCTTTTAAAGGCGTTGCGGACGGCGTGCAGGTCGTCGGCGGAATTCTCGGCGGTGAGGTATTGCCAATCTTTAGGTTCAGGCGTAGATTCCAGGAAATAACGGTATTCCACAAAAATCATATTGGCATCGAGCAGTTCGGAAAGTTCCTCGCGATACTTGGGGTTGAGGGCATAGGCGGCTCCATAGCCTTCGGTTACAATCACCGTGGGACGGTCGAAGCCGACGTGGGAGACAATTACACGCTGGCGGAAACTGCCTTTTTCGGGATGACGGTGGTCCAACGGCTGGGTGAAATAGGTTACATACTTCTCGGAGAACCGGGTGGATTCCAAAGGACGGGTTTCCGTAATGGCGGAAATCTGACCCAGTTTTTGCTGCAAATCGGTTTGTGCCGGGGCGGCAACCGCAACAAACAGCAAGGCAAACAGCAGGAACGCTGCATAGCAGTTACGTAAATTCTTCATGATGATAGGGTTGTTTTATCTGACGGACAAAGATAGGTTATTTCCCGCTTACCGCCAACTGTTGGCATGAATGAAAAAAGAGAGAGAACTGCCTCGCGGCACCTCTCCCCCTGCAAACTTAAAACAACCAACAAAAGAATGAGATAGGGATTAAGGATTCATCCTTCATCCTTCATTTTTCATCTTATAAACAGTAACTCGCGATATTTGGGCAACGTCCACATTTGATTGTCGACGATGAGTTCCAGCTTGTCGATGTGGTAACGGATTTCCTCCATCATCGGTACGATGTTGTCGTGGTAGGCGATGGCTTTTTCACGTTCACTTTCAATTTTGTTGGCCACTTTGCGCGCCTCGATCATGGCATCTACATGCTCCTTGATGAAGGCAGTGCGGTCGGCAATCTCTTCGATGAGTTCCAGGTTCTTGGCAGACAGTTTTGCAGCCTTCTCTGCGGAGAACAGGTCTTTCATCTTGTAGACGTTGTCCACCAAATCGGTCTGATATTGGGTGGCTACGGGGATGATGTGGTTCATGGCCAAATCTCCGAGCACACGGGCTTCGATTTGGATTTTCTTGGTATATGTTTCCCATTTCACTTCGTTGCGGGCCTCGAGTTCCTTCTTCGTCATGACGCCGATGGACTCGAACATCCGGATACTTTCCGGTTTCAGGTAGTTGTCGAAGATGACGGGGACACTTGTCTCGCAGTCCAGGCCGCGGCGGGCAGCTTCGGCTTTCCATTCGTCGCTGTAACCGTTGCCGTCAAAGTGAATGGGTTTACAGATTTTGATGTACCGGCGGATGACTTCAAGAATAGCGGAGATTTTCGGCTCGCCCTTTTCAATCAGTTCGTCCACATCTTTCTTGAATTCCGTCAACTGCTCGGCAAGGGCGGAGTTCAGCGCAATCATGGCACTGGCGCAGTTGGCTTCGGAACCCACGGCGCGGAACTCGAAGCGGTTGCCGGTAAAGGCGAACGGGCTGGTGCGGTTGCGGTCGGTATTGTCTATCATCAGTTCCGGAATCTGCGGGATGTCCAGCTTCATGCCTTGCTTGCCGCTGAGGCTGACGAGGTCGTCCTTGGTGCTCTCTTCAATGTGCTCCAGCACCTGGCTCAACTGCTTGCCCAGGAAGGAAGAGATGATGGCGGGAGGCGCCTCGTTGGCACCCAGTCGGTGGGCGTTCGTCGCACTGGAGATGGAGGCTTTCAGCAATCCGTTGTGGCGGTATACGGCCATCAGCGTATTCACTACGAAGGTGATGAAACGCAGGTTCTCTTCGGGCAGTTTGCCGGGTGCGTGGAGCAGGATGCCGGTATCCGTGCCCAGTGACCAGTTGTTGTGCTTGCCACTGCCGTTGACGCCCTTGAAGGGCTTTTCGTGCAGCAATACACGGAAGCCGTGGTTGCGTGCCACTTTACGCATCAAGGCCATGATGAGCATGTTGTGGTCTACCGCCAGGTTGCATTCCTCGAAGACGGGAGCCAGCTCGAACTGGTTGGGAGCCACTTCGTTGTGACGGGTCTTGACGGGGATGCCGAGTTTCAGCGCTTCAATTTCCAAATCTTTCATGAAAGCGCCCACACGGCTGGGGATAGCCCCGAAGTAGTGGTCTTCCAGCTGCTGGTTCTTGGCACTGTCATGGCCCATCAGCGTGCGTCCGGTCATCAGCAGGTCGGGGCGGGCGGCGTACAATCCTTCATCAACCAGAAAATATTCCTGCTCCCAACCCAGATAGGCAACCACTTTCTTTACTTCCGGATTGAAATAGTGGCATACGTCGACGGCAGCCTTGTCTACGGCACGCAGGGCTTTCAGCAACGGTGCCTTGTAGTCCAGAGACTCACCGGTATAGGCGATGAAAATAGTCGGGATGCAGAGCGTGTCGTCTACGATGAATGCCGGGGAGGAGGGGTCCCATGCCGAGTAGCCACGTGCCTCGAACGTATTGCGGATACCGCCGTTCGGGAAACTGGAAGCGTCCGGTTCCTGCTGCACGAGCAGTTTGCCGGTGAATTCCTCCATCACGCCGCCTTTGCCGTCGTGTTCCACAAAAGCATCGTGCTTTTCGGCAGTACCTTCGGTCAGCGGATGAAACCAGTGCGTATAGTGGGTCGCCCCCATTTCAACCGCCCATTTCTTCATACCTGCGGCAACCTCGTCGGCTATGCTGCGGTCCAGCGGAGCTCCGTTGTCAATCACATCCGTCAGTTTGGCATACACCTTGCTCGGCAGATAGCGGAACATCTTCTCCTTGTTGAATACATACTTGGCAAAATACTCTGACGGACGTTCCGCCGGGACTGCCACTGCAACGGGTTTCTTCTTGAACGCCGTCTCTACTACTCTGAATCTCAATTTTGACATAATACCTTAGAGTTGTAATTGTTGGTTTAATAAAATATAAAATCATTATGCACCGTAGGCAGACTCGCCGTGTTCGTAAATGTCGAGTCCTTCTTCCTCCACACGTTTGGAAACGCGGAGGCCGTGGATTTTGTCGAGTCCTTTGAAGATGATGAATCCCATGCCTGCTGCCCATGCGCCTACTACGAGTGCACCGAATACCTGCGCTCCGAGAAAGCTCCAGCCTGCACCGTAAAACAGTCCCTCACTGGTGGAAAACAGTCCGGTGAGGATGGTTCCCGTGAAACCGCAGACGCCGTGTACGGAACTGGCCCCTACGGGGTCGTCAATTTTCAGTGTCCGGTCGATGAATTCCACCGAATAAATCATCAGGATGCCGCAGATGGTGCCGATGATTACCGCCCCGAAGGGAGAAACCATGTCACAACCGGCCGTGATGCCTACCAATCCGGCCAGAATGCCATTCAGTGTCAGAGACAAGGAGGGTTTGCCATATTTCATCCAGCTTACCGCCAATGCAAAGAAACCGCCTGCGCAGGCTGCCAGATTGGTGGTGAGGAATACATGCGAGATGGCCCTTGCATCGTCCGTAGTGGCTGCTGCCAACTGTGAACCGGGGTTGAAGCCGAACCATCCGAACCAAAGGATGAATACACCCAGTGCCGCAATCGTGAGGTTATGTCCCGGAATGGCTCTTGACTTGCCGTCTTTGCCGTATTTCCCGATGCGCGGGCCGAGGATGGCCGCACCTACCAGGGCAATCCAGCCGCCTACGGAGTGGACGATGGTGGAACCTGCGAAGTCATGGAAAGTTGTTCCGAATGTTTCCATCATGAAGGAACCTGCCTCACCGTTCATCAGCCAGCCGCCGCCCCAAGTCCAGTGACCGGAAACGGGATAAATCAGCACACTGATGAAGATGGTGTAAACCAGGTACATGGAGAATTTGGTACGTTCTGCCATAGCGCCGGACACGATGGTGGCAGCCGTTGCGCAGAATACAGTCTGGAATACCAGGAAACCTTCCGTGGGAAGCCCGCCTCCGTCGTAGAACGAGAGGTCGAAGAAATGGGGCATTCCTATGAATCCGCCTGCACCGAACATCAGTCCGAAACCGATGAACCAGTAGAGCAGGCTGCCAAACATGAAGTCAACGAAGTTCTTCATCAGGATATTGGCCGTATTTTTTACTCTGGTGAAACCGGCTTCGACCAGTGCAAAGCCCGGTTGCATGAAGAATACCAGCATGGCTGCAAGCAACATCCATACAGTGTTCAGTCCGTTGGTCAGTTCACTTAAAATAAGTTTATCCATAATTTCTTGTTGCTTTTAGTTGTATTGTATTTTCTTGGTTGTGGTTTGTAGCTGCCCGTTATCTTTCTTGTTCGGCATTGTAGAGTGCGATGTCGCCTCTCTCTGCAGTACGTATGCGTATGGCATCCTCAATGGGGATGACGAAGATGCGTCCGTCGCCGATTTCACCGGTTTGTGCAGATTTGATGATGGCTTGTACGGTCTTTTCCGCATTCTTGTCGCGCACCACGATGGAGATAAGGATGCGCTCGATGGAACTGGTGTCGTACATGACACCACGGTAGATACGGGCTTGTCTGGATTTCCCGATGCCCCGTACATCATAATAGGAGAACCATTCGATGTCCGCTTCGAGCAGCGCGTCCTTCACGTCCTCGAACTTGGTCTTTCGGATAATAGCTTCAATCTTTTTCATACCTTAAATAATTTACGATTAGACAATTTACGATTTACTATTTGCCTTTCGGTGTGTGTAAATCATAGGTTTTTCATCTTAGAAACTTAGTCCGACTACGAAATAGGCACCTTCAGACCTTGGATTCCAGGTTGCTTTGGCAAACAACGGGAGGGAGAAGGAATCGGTGATTTTGATGTCTTTTGATACTCCCAGGCTGACGTCGCATACGGCAAATCCGTTGGCTCCATAGAAGTCCGTGGCCCAAGGGGTAGCGCCTATCTCGGCCGTCCAGTCCAGACCGCCCAGTGTGAAGGGGGCTGCCACGGAGATGTAGGATGAATAAGCACGGTCACCGTCTTTGTCAACACCGTCGTCGCCTGCAAAGTTGGTATACCAGTTTATGGCTACGGGGCCGAAATCATAGCCGATTTGCGCTTCGAACAGATGTGAGTTGGCAGCATTGTGTGCACCGTACTGGAAGTATTTGGCTGTCACCCCATCTCCGGTCACATTGTACCAGTAGTCCGTCACCGATACGCTGAAGCCTCCGGTTGAATATCCCAGTATGAGGTCGAACTCTTTCGTGTCCGAACTCTCGATGCCTACGGAGCCCCAAGCTCCCAGAGAGAAACCTTTGTAGGCGATGGATGCGCTCGGCTGGAGGCTTACCCCTCCCAAATCCTGGCCACGCCACACGTAACCGCTTACGAGGTCGACGCCTGCCGACGCTTCCACTTTATCCTGAGCCTTTGCCGTGAAAGGCATTGCCATTGATAACAGCGCCATTGCCATTATTCCCCATTTTACACTTTTTGTTTTCATACCTTTTTACCTTTAAGTTTAGAAAAATTCCGGATGATCAGTCCGACTCGATTATAGCAAGTACCTCGCTAATTCAATTGTTTTTTTATTTCAGCCACTTCCGGATGCGCTTCATGGCTTCCACGCAGTCTTCGTGCTTGCCGAAGGCCGTCAGCCGGATATATCCTTCACCGCTGGGGCCGAAACCTACACCCGGTGTGCCCACTACATTGGCTTCGTACAGCATCTGTTCGAAGAACCGCCAGGAACTTGTTCCGTCGGGTGTTTTCAGCCAGATGTAAGGAGCGTTCACACCGCCGTAGACTTTCAGCCCGGCCGCTTCAAGGCCCTGCTTCATGGTCCGGGCATTGTCCATATAATAATCTATCGTTTCCTTTATCTGCCGCTGTCCCTCCGGTGTGTAGATGGCTTCCGCCGCCCGCTGGGTGATGTAGCTGGTGCCGTTGAACTTGGTAGATTGGCGGCGGTTCCAGAGCTTGTTCAGCGGGATGCGTTCGCCTTCCAGCGTGGCGGCAGTGAGTTCTTTCGGCACAACGGTGTAGCCACAGCGTACTCCCGTGAATCCGGCAGTCTTCGAGAAGCTGCGGAACTCGATGGCGCATTTCTTCGCTCCCTTTATCTCATAGATGGAGTGGGGCACGTCGTCTTCGCGGATGAAGGCTTCGTAGGCGGCATCGAACAGAATCAGCGTGTCGTTGGCGAGCGCATAGTCCACCCATTTCTTCAGCTCGGGCTTGGTCAGGGTGGTGCCCGTGGGGTTGTTGGGGTAGCAGAGGTAGACGATGTCGATGCGCTTGTCCGGAATCTCCGGGATGAAGTCGTTCTCGGCGGTACAAGGCATGTAGGTGACGTTGCTCCACTGGCCGTTTTCCTCCAGTACTCCGGCACGTCCGCACATCACGTTGCTGTCTATATAGACCGGATAAATCGGGTCGGTCACTCCCACGCTGTTGTCGTGGCGGAGAATGTCGCCGATGTTTCCCGTGTCGCTCTTTGCTCCGTCGTTCACGAAGATTTCCGTAGGACCGAAGTGGATGCCTCGCGGAAGGTAATCGTGCTTGAGGATGGCTTCTATCAGGAAGTCGTATCCCTGCTCGGGACCATATCCACGGAATGTCCGTGTGTCAGCCATCTCCTCCACTGCCTTGTGCATCGCTTCGATGCAGACCGGTGGCAGTGGCCGGGTAACGTCTCCGATACCCAGACGGATGACCTCTTGCTTGGGATGTGTTATCCTGAAAGTATTTACCTTCTTGGCTATGTCTGAAAACAGATAACTGCCCGGTAGCTTTAAAAAATGTTCGTTTACTAATGCCATAATCTTTTCTTGGTTGATAGTTGGTGGTTAGTCAATTAATTCAATTTTGCCGTCGAATACTTTGGTGGCTTCTCCCGTCATCAGTACATGCCTGGTGGCGATGTCCCATCGGATGGTGAGTGAGCCTCCGTCCATGATGATGATGGATTCCCTTCCTGCGCGTCCGGTGAGGAAGGCTGCCACGGCGGTGGCACAAGCTCCGGTTCCGCAGGCTTGGGTGATGCCCGAGCCTCGTTCCCAGACACGCATCCTTATTTTTCCTTCTCCCAATATCTGGGCAAATTCTACATTGATGCGTCCGGGGAAGAGGGGGTGATTCTCCAGTTTGGGACCGATGACTGTAAGGTCGATGGCTTCAATATCATTGACAAAGATTACCAGATGCGGGTTTCCCATGGATACGGTGGTCCCTACATATCGTTCTCCGTCCACTTCGATGGGCTGTTCTTTCATCGGTTTGGCTCCTTTGCCGTCGTAGTCTGCCGGTTCGTCGGCAGGTATGCCCATGTCTACGGTTACAGAGTTGACCTTTCCGTCTGCCAAGTGCAGGTTTAGCATCCTTATACCTGACAGTGTATCGAGTGCGATTTCTGTTTTGGAGGTCAGTCCGTAGTCAAAAAGATATTTTCCGATGCAGCGGCTTGCATTGCCGCACATCCGGGCCTCCGAGCCGTCGGCATTGAATATCCGCATGCTGAAATCGGCCTTGTCCGAAGAACCGATAAGTACCAGACCGTCACTTCCAATTCCCGTATGCGGTGCACTCCATGCCCTCGCAAGTTCTTCCGGATGGCTGATAGGATATTGGGTCGTATCTACATAAATGTAGTCGTTTCCGGCACCGTGCATCTTGGTGAATTTTATAGCTCTTGTCATTTTGTCCTTTATCGGTTGGTTAATATATCCTTTTGTTTTATTTCGATGCAAATATACGACGTTTTGTTTTATAATTAACTGTAAAGCATATCTATTTTCTATTATTTTTTAGCGAAACTTTCATTCAATGAGAATATCTACTGTCAGGCTTTCAATTTAAAAGCATATGGCTTTGTTTTTATATAAATTGTAATCCATGTGAAAGTTTAGTTTGATTCAAAATAAGAAAAAAGATTTTTTATAAGACTAATTGCTATCTTTTTGAAAACAAGAAACCGCTCCATTGCGGACATAATGAAGCGGTTTGTTTGGTTTTTGTTTCTAAATGTATAAGGAGCGGCTATTTTTTCTTTAAAATTTCTTCCAGCACTACCGGTTCATTGGTTGTGATGAAATCTACTCCTTGGCTGATGAGCCATTCCATGTCTTTGGCTTCGTTTACGGTCCAGGCGTTTACTTTCATGCCGAGGTCGTGGCATTCCTTTATCCATTCAGGATGTTTTTGGAAGACACTGAAGTGATAGTCGGGACCGGCACAACCCCATGCTTTCAACTCCTTGGGGGTAAGGTCACCGGTCAGGTAGTAGACGGGGGTGCCTTTGGGTGCCAGACGGATAAACTCCTTGGTGGCATGTTGGGAGAAGGTGATATATTCCGTACGGTCCTCCAGCCCTTTGTCCTTTATCATTTTTACGATGTCCTCTACGGCTCGTGTTTCCTGTTCGGGGGTCTTGTGGGCTTTCAGTTCGAGGATAAGGCGGGTTTTCAGGCTTTTTGCCTTGTCCAGATACTGTTGCAGGGTAGGGAGTTGTTCGCCGTTGTCCAGTTGTACGGCGGTGCATACCTTGGCTGTGGCATCTTGCATAGTCACGCCTTTAAAGGTGGCGTCATGATTGACAACCAGCTGATTGTCTGTGGTGAGCCAAACGTCGAACTCGGAGCCGTAGCAGTGGATAGAATCAGCCTTTACAAGTGCGGCAAGGGAGTTCTGAGCCGAACCGTCTGTAGTCCAGAAACCACGGTGGGCAATGACTTCCTGGGCCTGGATAGTGCCGCATGCAGCAAAGAGCAGGGCAGAAGCAAAAAATAGTTTTTTCAGATTCATAATGATTAGGGTGTTTTGTTTTGAACGCAAAGATAAGTATTATATTTCTTTTATTAAATCTAACCCCTGAGTAATTTCAGTATGTACTTTCCGGGCATCACGATGCGGGCTTTCAGTTGGGGTGAGCTGTTCAACTCATATAGGATTTTCCAGATTTTCCCTCCCAGTTTTCCAAAATCTGTCAGTCTCAGGATGGCATTCAAATCGTGGATGTCGGTTACTTTCTGCCTTGCCAGCTCTTCCATCAGGCCTTGGTAATTATGCGTCTGTCTGTTGAGCGTGTACTCCGGTGGAGTCAGAAGAATCTCCTCCTTCCTTCTTCCCGTCTCCCCTTGGGGAGATAGAGAGGGGGTTTCTTTATTCTCTTTATTTAGTTTATTTGCTAAAGCGCTGCTTGTCTTGGCATCCCTGATTCTCTGCTGGTTAACCAGTCCACCGCGACGTCCGGCCTCCTTTTTAGCTTCTTGTTGGGCGTCCCATGGCTCCATGCGGCGGCTTAGTCCGGGGGATGAGAAGCTTGTCTCATTCACCTCGAACAGCGCATAGTCATAGATGATTCGCTTCAGTGTGGCGGTTGTCACCCTTGCTTTTTGTGCCAGTATGGGAATCACTTTCAGGCTGGCTTTATATTCGTTCTGCAATCTGAGGAATTCGAGCACTGTCCAGTAAATGCCATATCCTTTCATACCTTCTTCTTGTATCATAATCATTAATTTTAAGTTGCTGCCGGCATTGGCATCATGTAGTAAATAAGCCTCCATAGCTTTTGATATTGGTGTTTTTTGTTAGTTTACTATCGGTCTCCACTCCATAAAATTCTCAATCAGAAAAGTCCGCCAGCCTTGTTGTTCCGCGTCCCAATAGGCTACGTGAGCTTTAATGCTTGTCATGTCATGTTTCTTTTTGAAGTCGCTTTCGTAGGAAACAAGGGTTCCTCTTCCCATGTAGAAGCTGCCGTCCTGCTTTCGGTAGGCTATCAATGCATATCCGTATCGCATGTATTCCAATAGGGAATTTATGCGCTGTGCCATCCATTGTACAGACTCCATGCTCAATGTCGTGTTTTCCGTAATCCGTTTTTCCCATAGTTTTTTTGTTTTTTCTGTTTTGGATACAAATTGCTCCTCAAATTCAGTTTTCTCTTTTCCCATTTTTTATGTTTTTAGGGTTATTAAATGTATGATAATCAGCAATGAAAAAGGGCTACTCCTTTCAGTACGGATGGCTACGCCCTTGCCTTGTTGAGGCTACACCATCCGACGAGAAAGGTGTAGCCCTTCTGTCCGGTTGCTGACGGGGGCAAAATTACTGCCTTTCCAGGTACTGAACTATCAGTGATTTATCCTTACATCATATCCGTATGGGTCAATCAGTGTGGTATCTTCCCGTTTTATGATGGCCCATACCTTCTCCAATTCGGTAATTATCGTGCTGTAAGTCAAAGGCTTTTGCTCTCCTCTGGCTCTCTTTGTGAAGTTTTCGGATGCTACGAGCAGTTTGGCTATATCCGTTATTTTTCTAATTTTTGTGCCTTCAAAATAGCCTGATTTAAAGGCTCTTAAGTAACCTACATAAACATGGGTCTGGTCTCCGTAGTAAACCCGTTCTGACAATAGCTTTTCATCCACTATGGAACTGTGTTCTTTTACTTTTGTTGCTTTTAGTTTCTGTGTATCAGATTGATACGACATGCTTCTCTGTTCGTTACTGTTGAGATGCTTCTTTTTTTGAGTTCTTTCATTTGTGTAATTCTTCGTTCGTTTAACTGTTTTTTATTCTGGTTAAAAAATGCGAAAGTATAAAAAGTGAGGGAGAAATAAGGGAATTTTGGAGGGAAATGTGAAGGGCGAGTTGTAAATGGTTGATATATAAGATGATATGCTGTTTAAAAAACGTACGTTTAATGAACGCAAAGATAGAGACGTTTTTTGTAATGGCAAAATGTTTGATAGAAAAATGTTCCTAATAATAAATAATGACAAGTATATTACATTGAATTTCAGCAGTATATGCAATATATGTAATCAGTTAAAATCTTCTTATTTTTAGCTCTTTGAGTATGTCTTGTATAAGTTCGAAATAGGTGTTTTTTTAACGTACGATTAAAAAACGCTTTTTTGTTTCTAATACGTTCGTTTATAGTCTCTTACCAAAAGGTAATGAACAACCGCAGAGAATCTGTTGACAAGAAGGGCATAGTGCTTGTCAAACTTCCCATAAAATGCTCGCAAGTGATTGAACTACAGTTCTGTAATAGTAGTTCAAAGCCCCCAAGGAATACCTTTTTCTAAGTAAAATTAGCAAGAATAGAAATGGATAAAGAGACCGAAGTTTGGTTTGCTATGCGTGCCACATACCGCAGGGAGCTTGAAGCTATGCATCTTCTCGAAAAGGCAAATATTGGCTGTTTCATTCCCATGCAATATAAGATAAGTATCTGTAGGGGCAGGAAAGTCCGTGCTTTGGTTCCCGTCATCCGTAATCTGGTTTTTGTCCACGCACGTCCTTCCGAAGTGCAGCGATTTAAGTCTCAAATTACTTATTTGCAATATATTACTGATACCCGTAGCGGTCAGAAAATAATCATTCCCGACCATGATATGCAGCGTTTCATAGCCGTCGCCGGTACCTACAATGACCATCTTCTCTATTTCCAACCCGAAGAACTGAATCTCTCCAAAGGTACGAAAGTCCGTATCACCGGTGGCGACTTCGAGGGTCAAGAAGGTGTTTTTCTAAAGGTAAAAGGTGCCCGTGATCGTCGTGTAGTGATTGCTATACAAGGTATCATCGCCGTTGCCATGGCGACCATCCATCCAGACCTCATTGAAGTAATCCGCTAGTCTTTAATTTTTAATTTATAATTACTACTCATGTCTCTTTTAGAAGAAGCACTCCTCCTTCAGCGTGCCGCGCACGATCTGATGTATTTGGGTATGGACGGTAGTCCTATTTATAGTGATGACTTGTCCCGTCGTAACAGCGAAGTCTATCGCTTGACCACAACTTTGTATAATTTAGGCACCTGGGGTACCACGGTGGAGGAGCAGGCAAATGTCTGTCTTGCTCTCTTGAAAGGGTATAGTGCCTCGTTCATTGACCATGGTGAAAAACAGCAGCATGTGCAGGAGGTATTGAAGCGCTGTTGGGATATTTTGGATATTCTTCCTGCTTCATTACTAAAGCTTCGTCTGCTCACTGCTTGCTATGGTGAGGTGTTTGATGAGGCTTTGGTGGATGAAGCCCGTTCCATCATTGCCTCTTGGAGTGTTGCATCACTGACTGCCGAGCAGCAGGAAGCAGTTGACGAGTTTCAGAATGTGGTGGATAATCCTTATCCATGGGAGGAAATGGAATAAAAATGTATAAATAGAATTTCTCTTTGAAGAAAAAACGTATATTTGCATATAGCTTCTAAAAAAGAGAAATGAGATGGAACAGATGCGTAAACTGCCGATTGGTATACAGACTTTTGAAAAGCTGCGTGAAGAAAATTATCTTTATGTAGACAAAACAGCAATGGTCTATAAGATAGCATCCAATTCCACTCCCTATTTTTTGAGCCGTCCTCGCCGTTTCGGTAAGAGTTTGCTTATATCTACCTTCGAAGCTTACTTTCAAGGACGTAAAGATTTGTTTCACGGACTTGCCATCGAAAAACTGGAAACCCGGTGGGAAGAATATCCTGTATTACATCTGGACTTAAATGCCCGTAAATATGAAATAGCCGGAGATTTGATAGCCATGCTTAATCAATATTTGGAAAAGTGGGAATTGAAATATGGTGCAGAAAAGCAGGAGCGTAGTCCCGAAGAGCGCTTTGCCTATGTGATAGAGCAGGCGTATGTTCAGACGGGCAAGCCAGTGGTAGTGTTGATTGATGAATACGATAAGCCTTTGCTTCAAGCTCTTTCGGATGAAAAGCTAACGGAAGAATATCGTCGGATATTGAAAGCCTTTTATGGGGTACTGAAAAGTGCCGACCGTTATCTCCGCTTTGTTTTTTTGACGGGTGTGACGAAGTTTGCGCAGATTAGCGTGTTCAGTGATTTAAATCAGTTGCAGGACATCAGTACATGGCCCGACTATTCTTCTTTATGTGGTATTACTAAGGAAGAACTGCTCGCAACGTTTACTCCGGAGATAGAACGTCTGGGGGAAGCCAATGGGATGGACTTCGATACAACTTTGGAGCAGATGACCAAGTTGTATGACGGTTATCATTTTTACCCCCATTGTGAAGGGGTTTTTAATCCTTTCAGTGTGTTGAATGCATGCAAGTCGAAGATTTTGGATAATTTCTGGTTTCAGACCGGTACTCCTACCTATTTGGTGAATTTATTGAAAGAGAGTGATTATGATTTGCGCCTTCTGATTGAGGGAGTTGAAGTGACGGCTTCCGCCTTTTTTGAGTATCGTGCGGAAGTAAAGAACCCGCTTCCCATGATTTACCAGAGTGGTTATCTGACCATCAAAGACTACGACAGGGATGTTTTATTGTACACTTTGGGTTTTCCCAATGATGAGGTACGCTATGGTTTCTTGAATTTTCTGGTACCTTATTATACGGAAGTGACCGATGATGAAACCGGTTTCCACATAGCCAAGTTTATGCGTGAACTCCGTTCCGGTGATGTGGATGCTTTCATGGAACGTCTGAAAGTATTCTTTGCAGGCATTCCCTACGAACTGAGCAACAATACCGAACGCCACTACCAGGCCATCTTTTATGTCGTCTTCACTTTGCTGGGTCAATTCGTACAGGCGGAAGTGCGCAGTGCGCGTGGTCGTGCCGATGCCGTGGTGCAGACAAAAGATGTCGTTTACGTCTTTGAGTTCAAGCTGAACGGCAGTGCCGAAGATGCCTTGAAGCAAATTGATGAGAGAGGTTATCTGATTCCTTATGTGCTGGATGGCAGGCGGCTGGTGAAAGTGGGGGTGAACTTCAGCAAGGAGACACGGAATGTGGAGAAGTATATTGTGGAATAACTCTTTGGCACTCATGTCTCGGCAAACTTCCTTTCCTATGAACGATAGGAATCCAAACTAATAATACTTAAAACTCAAGTCCTTTTTTGATATTCTTTATGTAAGCAGTCAAAAAATGGCTATTGATTGAAAACTCTATCTTCGCTGCGAACAAAAATTTTAGGATTTATGTATAGCAGTGAAGATTTTGAAAAGTTTTACTTTCAATACCAGACCGAGGCTTTGCCTCATGGAGAATCTCTCCAATCATTTGGTTATCAGAAGAGCATAAGCTTCGCAAATCAGCTGAACGTAAGATTAAGGCACTTCAAGAAAAACTTGATTATGCCAATTAGGAACGTTTTGGCGATAGACGTCAAAGGATAAAGTCTAAAGCTAAAACGGGTGATTCAAATCGGAACGAGGAGAAAGATGATTATGATGGAACCGATGATACGCTTCGCACGGATTCGGTTGATCATGTTCCATCTCAAGAGTTAAAAGAGCCTTCCAAGAAAGAACGTGATTTGTCCAATCGCCCTGACGGGTATAAAACGATGGGAATAGCCGGAGAGGCGATAGAGCATCCTTCTGATTTGACAAAGGTTCCCGGTCGCCTCATTGAAAGAAGAATGGTACGGGTGTTCAGTTTCCGTACTTTCCTTACGGAAGA
>OIZG01000430.1_pt1 | contig 37176 bp, 30 predicted proteins | sample 1588561 | NCBI WGS metagenome assembly OIZG01 (sample SAMN03283267) | human gut metagenome | biome: human-associated habitat; material: feces | host: Homo sapiens | place: USA | collected 2013 | reverse complement strand
TTTTCTGGTCCTGACGGTACTTGGAATTTTATATTCCTGGATGAAGACAAATTCGGGAAAAAGCTGGAGACAGAGAGAAATCGGACTTCTTGGAATGTTTCTTGGAATGTTCCTTTTTTCTAATACCTGGGATTTTATGATCTATTACGTTGTGAGTTGCGGAGTATTGCTTTTCGGAAATCTGAAACGTTATTCCTCTGATTCTTTTATAAGTTCAGCATTGAAATGGAGTGTGATACAGTGGGGGGAACTGCTGGCGGTTGCTTTTCTTGCATCACTTCCGTTTCATTTGACTTTTCAAAATGTGATGGTTCAGGGAATCGGAGTAGTAAAAATACATACTGCTTTTTACCAGTTCTGTGTATTATGGGCATTTCCGCTTCTGGTTTGCACGCCATTTGTTATTGTAGTTCTGAAAAAAATACGAACATTCCCAGATAAAAAGATACGAAGTTTTTTTAGCAATGTAAAGTATCCTGATTTGTATGGGCTGGTTCTTGTACTTTGTGCTATGGGACTGATCTTTATTCCTGAAATTGTTTATGTACGGGACATTTATGAAAAAACAGCTCCAAGAGCCAATACCATGTTCAAGCTGACTTATCAGGCATATATCATGTTTGGAATTATGATGGCATATATATTGGTTTCATTTACAGCAACCAGAATAAAAAGATGTAATGGTACTGACAATGCTATAATATGTAAAGGATTACTGAGGTGTCCAAGATGTCAGACCCTGTCAGGGATCATTGCGATCCTGCTTCTGATTTCAACTTGCGGATACCTGGAAAATGCAATTATTCATTGGTTTGGCGGATTCCCGAAAAGAAGTGCATACCAGACACTAAACGCAACGAACTATTTGGAAAATGCTATTCCGGATGATGCCGCTGGAATCCGCTGGCTGAATGCTAATGTTAATGGACAACCTGTTGTTCTTGAAACCAGTGGTGACAGTTATAAGAATTATGATAACCGTGTTTCAGCAATGACAGGACTGCCAACGGTTTTAGGCTGGTATGTGCATGAATGGCTGTGGAGAAATAATCTGGAAGAGGAAAATCAACGAAAAGAAGATGTGCAGACCATATACACTTCAAGCAGCGCTGAGCAAATAAAAGCCTTGATAGAAAAGTATAAGATTTCCTATTTATTCATCGGCAGTTGTGAAGCTGAGAAGTATGGAGAGATCAATAGCGAATTATTAACTTCGCTTGGAAAAGTTGTTTTTCGACAGGGTGAGACGATGATAATTGAGGTTTCCGATGGGGAGAGGGCTGATTGATATAAAAGAGATAAAATTTTATAAAATGTGTTACCTTATGCAAAAAAATACGATTAATTATATAGATGGCAAATTTTGGCAAAGGAGGTTATGCATGATTGTTTATCAGCCATATAGAAAATGAAAGGAGTCTAATCATATGAAACATAAGGTAAAGATTATAATACTCAGTGCTTTAGGAGTTTTGCTTGTGGGATCATCGGTGGTATATGCCTACTCGCAAAAAGGCACTCTGATCTCACAGAAAACGGAGGAGCTGCCTGACGGAAATATTTATGTCGAAGAATTATATGAAATAGACCAGTAAGACAGAAAAAGCGGGGATGGCGTATTGATACGACATCCCCCTTTATGTGGACGGAAGTTGTTAATACTTCTAAAAGTAAGTTAAACAAATGGAAAGTTAACTGAATATGCATTATATAAGCAAAAATGTTTTTTTCGAAGAACGAATAATGTTAAACTCAATTCGCCATTCAGTGTCGTCTGATACTGGTTTGAAGTGTAAAGCGGAACAAGCAACATGGAGATTTGCCTGATTGCTGTCGCCACATAAAATTATGGTTGGCTCGTCTGCACCACCGATAACGCCAATACAAGCAAAATCATTTTGTATTTCAGGAGAAAAGGAATCTGTTGTAGGAGCAATTTCTACAGGTTTATCGCTATCAGCACAATCATGAATCGAAATATCATTGTCCGGTTCAGGAGAAAGTGTATAGCTCATAGTGGTAAAATGTGTGGGATAAAACCAAAGGTCAGAGCCCACGCAGTTTTGAGAAAGTGTCTGCTGTTCCAATTTTTGCACAGTTAATATATATTCTATTTCACTGATCGGATGGGAGAAAGCAAACTGGTCACCGGGAGCGTGTATCTTAAAATGCGGTCCAGGTATACGGAATGGTTGTTGCTCCATTGTAAGCGAAAAAGATTTTATTTCAGGACGGCGTTTACCTGGCCACAGAAATGCCGCCCTAAAAATCATCCATCCATAGGAGATATCCAATTCGTAGTGTTTCACCGCCCATTTTGCTTCCAGTTCATTGTTTGTTTCGTCTGATAAGCAGGGATTAAAGACCACCGAACAGCTGTGAGAGGCCTGCATTGTTTTTCCATTTAATTTTAAACAAGGAATAATATCAAGGCAAAGAGGGTTGTCTAAATCTATTTGCAGTTGTTGTTCTTGTGTAAAATTTAAACAGGAGTCATTTTCGGGGCTTAAATCCCACTTTTTCATGAACTCGCGAATATCTTCTGCCGGAGTACACATACAAAAATCCAAGACAAGACCTTTGTTGCAAGAATACGCCGCAGGAATAATCCAATGATGCCCAGCCCATTCGAATTGCTTATTTAATCGAAGTTCTGTTCCGGCATGGCCTTTTCCTGAAGGCTCCCAGAAGTTTCCGTCAAAATAAACCTTCCATTCAGGGATGGGCACTTCTGCATCCGGGTTCATATCAATATCATGTGTATTATCTTCACGGCACTTTGCTCCCACAGTGGAAAGGTCAATTACGCTTTGCAAAAATTTCTGAAATATTCTGTTCATAATGGTCTCCATAATTCTGATTTTCTGAGTTACTTCAATTATGATTAATGATATCATAAAAATGTTTTGCTTTATATTTTTATTTGCTCTCTTCATTTTGTGTTCCGAAAGGAAATTTTCTACTCATACTATATATCGTAAAAAATTCCGGATGGTAACAAAAACTTTAAAATTCTTTTAAAGTCAAAAAAGAAGTCCACTATTCAGACAATGGATTTTTTACGTTGATGATTTGTCAAATATATATTACAGGAGAGATCAGCATATTATAAGGATTTATCGGCATACTGGACATGAAAATAGAAGAAAAGTAAAGATGGTAAGTGCACTCAAAAAATGATGCAGCAACAAGATATGGTGTTTCATTTACTGTATTTTATTGACGAATGCACTATATTGTGTTACCATATAAATGGATTATTTTTTATGCATGGTTTGCCACGCAGCAAAGTTTTTTGTTCCGGATATGCTGTTCCGGGAGCAACATTTAGGCGAAGGCCTTTTATCAATAGGAAGACATCAAAAATCAAAAGAAGATTTTTGGTGTCTTTTTTTGTTGTCCAAAAACGAAATGTGAAGTGTGCAAAAAAAACAGGAAGGGAGGAAATGTAAAATAATCCATAAAAGATGAACAGGAAAATCAAAAAAGGAGGCAGAATATGGGACAGGATATATGCATTCGAAAAGATGAAAAACCATTGGGATATGACTGGGAATGTGGACATGAGGAATTATATGTCAGAGTGAATATGTACTACAACGGATCCCTGTATGTCGGATTATGGCAAAAGCAAAAGGAATGTGAGGAAAAGCTGGAATTATTCGGAGACCTTACAATTGGAGTTATGGGATTCCTAAGACCGGGGCAGGCAATAATCTCGGATTGCGGAGCAAAAGCGAAGGTTGCGTTTATTGAGAAGTATAAACTCGGAAAAGTTGTAGGTAAGAGAAAAATCAATTATGGCAGCTATTATGTCGTAGAGTTTAATCTTGCACGACTTGCACAGCTCGATCCAGAAGGTACGGAAAGATATCTGCTCGAAAATGGTCTTGATCAAAAAGAACTTAAAGCAGATTAGAGTAAAGAGGTACATTTAAAAACCAGGCAATAAAGGTGGTGCGGCATGAAAGACGACGAATATAAAGGATATTACTGTCTGCTGATTGCAATTCTGTGCGATTTGAATGCAGCGGAAGCCAGCACAATGTACGAATACGGACCAGATCATCCGCTTTGCCGGAAAATCCTGAAAAAGAAAGTTCGGAAACCGTCCATAAAAAAGCTCAAGGAAACAGAACAGGCAGCGGCTATGAAAGCTCTTCTTGATCAGGGATACAGCCAGGATGCAGTATCGGAAGCATTTCAGTGTTTTCCATCTACGGTCAGGCGCAGAGTAAGAAAATTAACAGAAAGGAAGGAAACGAATGACAGATCAGAAATTGATTGCAGGAATATTTAATGATTTTTTGGGACTTTATACGGGCAAAATTCAGACCGGTATCCGTCCTTTGATTGAAAAATATAAAAACCATCCCATGCTGATGGGGCTCCTTTCCAATTTGGATGAAGCGGCAAAGATTCAGGCACCGAAAGCCATGAAAGAAATCTATTCTTTCTATAAAGAATATCGTGGCAGGGATCTGGAAGATGCTGACTGGAAGGAACTGACAGAAAAAGCCCGTCAGATCAGTGCAGGATGGGAGGAAAATGAATGGGTTCGCCGTATTGTACTGGAAATGATCAGCCTTTTGGATTCTGATGATGCTGAGAGACGCAGGATTGCATTGGAAGTAGAAAAAGAAATGGAAGCGGCTGAACAGAAAATGAATGCGGCATAAAAAGCAGGCAGAGGCAGGAGATTTTTTCTTCTGCCTCATGTTTTTATCAGGAAAGAAGGGACCGATTATGTTAAATGAGATCATAAAAACTGCAGAAGAATTAAATACAGCAGCATTGTATTACCGCCAGAGTGGGAATATGGATGGTGTGCGGGAACTTGCCAAAGCACATGCAGTTTCCAAAAAACAGACAGAGGAATTTATTCAAGGCAGCCGCTACCGGCTGGTTGATATACCGATTGAGGAAAGAAAGTTTGCGAATGCGTCTGAAAAACTGCGTGCCGAAATGTTTGCCTTAAAGGATGCAGGCTTTGCGGACATCATAGGACAGTATCTTGTAAATCTTGCCAAAACGGATTCTGCTTTAGATGCACAGGTGTTAAAAAAACATAAGATGCTTCAGAGATGTTTGGATTACGTGACGCAAAAAGCCTACAACATTGCACTGGAGGGAGCGAAAAAAAAGGGAGAGAACGGCATTCGGGCCAATACAGGCCTGGCACTCTCCGGCGACCAGGTTTTTCCCTGGGTACTTGAATATTATGCGAAAGATGATGAAAAAGAAATAGCAGAAAAAGAGCAGGAAGAAAAGAAAAAGATTCAAAAGGAATGGGATTCGGTAAATAAGAGAACGAAAACAATACCGAAAAACCAGGGGACAAAGAAAGATTCCGAGGTGTATCCCAAAGAAGCAGCGGAGCAGGAAGAAAAGCATATCAGCAAGAAAAAATCAAAAGATTCCGGGCAGATGTCCTTGTTTGACATGATGCAGCCGAAAGAGAGTTAAAGGAGAAGGATATGATCGCATATAAAGGATTTCAAAAGGATTTGAAATGTCGGGGCTTTCAGTTTCAGGAGTATGGCATAAATGAAACGGAAAAAGCAAACTGTAGACAAAATGGATTTCATTGTGCAGAAAACCCACTGGATTGTCTCTGCTATTATCCGAATTGGAAAAATTCCGTGTATTACATAGTAGATGCATCAGGGGATTTGGATGAGGATGGAGAAGATTCAAAAATCTCCTGCACAAAGATGCGCCTGTTAAAGAAAATTGAATTGAGAAGCCTGTTATTACATGGAGCTGCCTACATGGCGAAATATCCAAACCGGAAATGGAACTCCCATGTTGCAAAAGAAAACGGGACCAGTTGCAACGGATTTTGCATTGTACGTGGAAAAGACCCCAAAGCCAAAGGACAAAAGGGCGATTTACTGTTACTTTTAAAGGAGCAGCCTGGTAACAGCCAGATCCTGGAAATTGGGGTCATCTGTATCGATGGTCGGAAATATCCGGAGGAAACATGGATTGATGTGACTGGAAAGCTGGTGGAGTTATGAGAAAAAAGATGTTGATGGAATTAAAACCATTAAAAGTGATGAACAGACATATCGCAGATGCAAAGAAAACTGAAATATCTTTGAGTCCATTGGAGAAACAAAGGGGTGAACCCGGAAAATATCGGATGTATTGTCGGGCAGCAGTAGAAAAAGGAATTTTAAAAGTGTATCTATTTGCCGTAACAGATATTGAGGAGAATATAAACTTTCCAAGGTACCGTCTGTTTATCAGCAGAAAAGAGAGACGGTTTATAACCTATGATGAAAAATTAAAAAAATGGAGAAAGGCACTTCTTGAAAGTATCTTATGGGATGTAAGGATTAATCTTGGCAACATCTATGTAAATGACTGTGATACAAAGGTCATCCAAAAATATTTAAAGACAATGCAGCCTGCAATCCGGGCACTGGAAGAGTTTCAGGCGAATATCCGTAAAGAACAAAGGATACGTCATGATAAAAAACTTACAGATTCATGGGACCAGGTGATGAAAACTATATCTGGACTGCCTAAGAACTGGATCGGATGGGTTTCAAAATATGGAATTACGGAACACTATATCTTCTACAAGTATCAGAAAAATGGTGCTACAGAAGGATACTGTACATATTGCAAAAAGCATGTTCCAATCCGTTCACCCAAATATAACCAGAAAGGACATTGTAACGTGTGTGGACAACCGATTACTTTTCGTTCCGTGGGAAAGTCTGGAAGATTTTGTACAAAGTGGTACAGAGTCTATCTTATCCAGAGGAGACGCAAGACTTCTGGTTTTGTGCTCCGGATCTTTCATGCCAGAACGTGGTATAAAAAGGGCGGCTATACAGATTGCGAAACTACCTGCCATGAAGAGCAGAGAAGAATCTTCTCTGCAAATGGAGAGGAAATTTCCAATTTCGTTTATGACCTGTTCAAACAACGGGAAATGCGTTGGATTTCGTGTAGAAGTTCTTGGTATTATACTTGCTGTGACAGTCAATATAAAGGAATGGTTTATCCATATACCCTGTCAGATCTGTCCAGGCATGAATTAAAAGAAACCGGTCTGTATGAGTATGCCCTGGGACAGAAAAAGATAGATCCTGGAAAATATCTTTACCTGTGGAAGACATACCCGGTACTGGAACAAATTGTAAAAGCGGGGCTTTTCCAGTTAGTTGATGATGTACTGGACCACAGGGCAACAGATGCAATAAAAAGAAAAGGCAGAAAACCAACAGAATTCCTGTCCGTGAATAAGAAAGAGTTTCGAAGGCTCCGAGATATGAATGGCGGGGTAAAAGAACTTAAATGGCTGCAACTTGAAAAGAGTACAGGAAAAACAATCGGGGATGAAGAAATATGCTGGATGGTAAAAGAAGGATTTGAACCAAACGACCTGAAGTTTGTTCTGGACCAGATGAGCATCTGCCAGATTCGATATTATCTTGTGAAACAATCAGAAAAATCCGGGGATGATATCAGCCATGTGCTGCAGGTGTGGAACGATTATCTTTCTATGGCAAAAAGACTGGGAATGGATATACATGATTCCATTATTTACCGTACCAGAGATCTTCAACTGCGCCATAAAGAGGCGGTTTTGAAGATAGAAGAAATGAAACGCGGAATCCGACGCAGGGAGCTGGAAGAAAAGTATGTCGGATTTCAGAAACATCTCATTGATTTGAAAGAAAAATATGAGTTCAGTGACGGTGAATATCAGGTCATTGCGCCAAAGAATATCGATGACATCCTATATGAAGGTGATACTCTTCATCACTGTGTAAATAAGACGGATACTTATTTTGACCGGATCGTTTCAAAGGAAAGCTATATCCTGTTTTTGCGGGAAAAAGAGAATCCGAAAGTACCGTTTTATACACTGGAAGTTGAACCAGATGGAACCATCCGGCAAAAACGTGCGGAATTTAACCGTCAAAATAAGGACATTGATAAGGTGACTTCTTTTTTAATATTGTGGCAGAAGGAAATTCAGAAGCGATTAACCAAAAAAGATCGTAAGAGCACAGAAGAAAGCAGGAAGCTCAGGCAGCAGAACTATCAGGAGATACGTGATAAGCATGTAGTTGTCCATGGCGGAGCATTTGCTGGGGAACTTCTGGCTGATCTTTTAGAGAAAGACTTAATGGACCTACCAGTGGAATCGGCAGAAAACGAAGAAAGCCCTACTGAAATAGCGGCGTAAATAAAAGGATAAAGTGGATGCGGCAGGGAGTTCCCCTGCTGCATTTGAGCAGAAAAGAGAAAATGACATTATATGCAGCAGAAAATGAAGGAGAGGACGGAAATGAATAAAAAAGAATTGCGTAACATGAAATTGCTGGAAGCTACGGATGAACTGATAAAACTTGCAAAAGAAGATGTGCCAGTAAGAGATGAAGGATACTATACGGAGCAGCTGATTTATCAGAGGGGGCTATATTTACGTGCAGAAGTAGAAAACAATATTTTAAAGGTAGCATTTTATCTGGCAGAATATCTTTCCATGGACTGTCGGAAACCTGTATATACATTATATATTGATAAAAAGAACGATGTTTTTAAAGGGTATGATTACCGGACAAAGAAATGGTCAGATAGTATGCTGGATAAGACCATTTTCTCAAAATGGTTATATCAGGAAAATTCTTATATGAAAGAGGCGGATACAGCGTTGATCCAAAAGTATCTTGAAAGTGAATATGACGATGCTTTTTATGCACTGTATGTATATCAACGTGAGCAGAGACACCGGAGGCTGGGAATGAAATATGAAAAAATTCTGACAAGCTGGGATCAGTGTATGGATAGACTTCCAAAAATTCCGAAAGACTGGCTGAGATGGCAGAAAAAAGTTGGAGTTACCCAGAATTTTATCTTTTATCATTACAGCCGCAGGAAAGATCAGACAGGATATTGTAGCTGGTGTGAAAGCGAAGTTCCAATCAGCCATCCTCACCATAATGCAGTGGGGCATTGCCCAAAATGCAGACATCAGATTCAATATAAAGCATTAGGCCGGGCCAAAAATATAGAAACCCCAAAAGAGACTGCATACCTGCTTCAGACCTGTGGAGATAATGTGTTTGTTTTGAGAGAATTCCAGCTTCAGATGCTCATAGTAAGCAGCTCATATAAAAAACCAGTATATTCTTTCTTTGAGCGCCGGAGAATCCTGTATGATGAAAAATTAAATACAAAAGAATATTATTTTGGCCGTCATCATTGGACAAAAGAAAGCCGATGGATCCAGGGTAAATTACAGGTTCCACTGTATCCAGGTTACGGTGGCTATATGACATATGAAAAATATAATATGGGAAATATTTATGGAAAATCACTGTATGGCATTAAAAACAGGACATTCCGTAGGACAGGATTCTACGAATATGCAAAAGCCAAAAAGTATTTAGATCCGGTAAGTTTTTTTGAAATGGTTAAAGAAAGACCTTATCTGGAACGGCTCATTAAAGCAGGACTTTATCATCTCGCAGAAGACATTATGGATAATAAAGCACAGATTTATTGTAAAGATTCCGGAAACCTTGGAAAAGCACTGGGAATTGACAGGTTCCGCTTGAAAAGGTTACGTACAAACAATGGGGGAGAGATTTTTCTTCAATGGCTGTTGCTTGAAAAAACCCAAAACAAGTTGATCTGTGACGATGTGATTTCATGGATGTGCCTGGAAAAACTTAAACCAGCGGATCTTATGTTCATTATGGATCGTATGGCTCCTTTACAGATTAAAAATTATCTGGAAAAGCAGGCAGCAGAAAGTGGGGAATCCGTGAAAAACCTGATCAAAACATGGAAGGATTATCTCAATATGGCAATTCGGGTCGGAGTGAATGTGCAGGATTCTGTTATCTACCGTGCACGAAAGCTCATGCAGAGACATAATGAAATGATAAAAGAGATAGAAGCAAAAGATTTGATTTTAAGAGCCGGAGAGCTGGAAAAGAAATATCCAGGTCTGAATCGTATATGCAGGGATTTGAAAAAATATGAATATGCGGACAAAGAGTATCGGATCGTTGTGCCGGAAAAAGTGGATGATATTTTGTATGAAGCAAAACTGATGCATCACTGCGTAAATAATACAGAAACCTATTATGAACGAATGAGCCAGCAGGAATCCTATATCCTGTTTTTGAGAACGGCAGAACAACCAACGGAGGCATACTATACGCTTGAAGTGGAACCGGATGGAACCATAAGGCAGACACGCACTTTTTATAACCAGCAGAATGAAGATATCGAGCTTGCAAGGGATTTTCTTGTAAAATGGCAGAAACAATTAAAAAAGAAACTGGCAAAAGAAGATTATAAACTGGCTGTAAAAAGTCAGAGTCTTAGGAAAAAAGAGATTGACGAGCTCCGCAGCAAAGGCGTTCGTGTAAACGGTGTTGGGTATTGCAACAAATTGCTTGCTGAAATTCTGGAGGAAGATTTAATGGAGGCAGGGAATCAGGAACTGGAAGAACAGGCCGCATAATAGCAGATTGATATATCACAAAAGTAACTTTAACAGTAAAAATGAAATTCCTGTGAAAATTCTGGGATATTTACGGAAACCGCTCTGAAATTCTCTTTTATTTAAGTATAAGGGATTTTATGTAATTTCTTAAATATACTCGAAACGGAGGATGAGCTTTGGAGGAAAAATTAAAGTTGCTTTGGCTGGTATTGATCTTTGTTGATTTTGGGCTTATGTTTATTTCATTTCCAATTCTGATGTATGTAATTTTTGTCTGAGCTGAATATAAAAAGCTTATTGTAAATGTCCTGTTTTCCGGTGAAAAGACCGGAGGGGCATTTACATTATGCAACAGCTAATGTATATGTTTCCAGAGATGCGAGTAAAATACTACTCTGTTGAAACTATCTAAAGACGTTCATGAAATTGACATTAAGAATCTGGAATGATACGATAAAATTAAACATTTTGCAAAACAGATTGCACAAAATTTTATTCTGATACGGGGTCAGAATTTTATACTTTATACCGCGTCTGCGGATCAACCGATAAAGACACAAAAAGAGTAAAATGGACTCTTGGAGTGTCTTTTTTTGTTTAGCAAAATGTTTTAACATGTATCAGATCCAATCACGATAAAAGGAGGAAAGAAGTTTTTATGCCACGTAAAATCAGATCAAATTACATGGAGAAATTCAAATTTGTGTACAATGGCAGAACTTTTGAAAGTAAGCATAAATGCTGTAACTTTTATGGAATATGTTACCGTAGTGTAATGGCGTATCAGAATCAATATAAATGTAGAACTGAAGAAGCGATTACACATTTTATTGAATTGAAAAAAAGTAAAGAGATCATATTCCGAAATCGAAAATGGGCCAGCATTAAGACTTGTTGTGAATTTTATGATATAAACGAAGCTTCCGTTAAAACAGATATTTGGAATCGAAAGTGCACACCACAGGAAGCAATTGAACGGGCAATAGAATGGAAAAAGGCACATGAAATCACATATCATGGAGTGAAGTATCCATCACTTCCTCAATGCTGTGAAGAATTGGGAATAAATCCTATATCCGTACGTTTGTATATGGAAAAGAATGGAGTTTCTTCTACACGTGCGATTACACATTACATTAAATCTAAAAAACAAAGAATCTTTGCATTCCGGGGAAAAGAATACAATAGTTTCACGGAATGTTGTCTCGCGTATGGCCTGAACCCCAAAATTGTAAGAAGTGCTGCCTATAGAACCAAAAGCTCCTTGCCAGAGACGTTGGAAAAAAATGTTTCTCATATGGAAGGTTGCGTGCCACAGGAATCCACCGAAAATGATGAGAATTCTGGAAACAAGGTAATATCAAAAAAAAGGCACCGCGCAAAAGAACCATTCTTTTATGAAGGGGAAAAATATGTTTCCCTTGGACAGTGTTGTGAGATATACGGAATTAATGAAACCAGTGTACGGGCCAGAGCATGGCGGATTCATTGCACCTGGGAAGAGGCTGTAAAACATTTTATAGAAAAAAGCAATGCGGATGAACTAAAAAAGATATTTGTATATAAGGGAAAAGAATATCAAAGTGTTGCTGAATGCTGCAGAAAGTATGATGTTCGTGCCGCCAGTGTCCGTAACCGGGCTTCCTCGACTGGATGTAGTATAGAAGAGGCCCTGGATCATTTCATAAAGAAAAAAATAGTGACAAAGAAAAATGAATTTGTATTCCGAAATAAAAGCTATGAAACGTTGGAAGAATGCTGTGAGGTTTATGGTGTGAATGCAAACAGCGTATCTTCAAGAAAGTATAGATTAGGGTGCAGCACAGATGAATCGTTGGAACATTTTATTGCAAACAAAGAGATAATAGAAGAAAGGATACAGAAGTTTACATTTAAGGGGATGGAATACCCCAGCCTCCGAGCATGCTGCAAAAAATATGGCATTGAGGATGCGTGTGTAAGGCAGAGAGCCAGAGATAAAAATTGTTCCATAGAAGAATCATTTGAGCATTTTATGACAAGAAAAAGAAAAAAGATGCTGGATAATCCTGAATTTGATTATCATGGAACCCTTTATCCATCGCTTAAGGAATGCTGCGAAAAATTAAAGATAAGTAAAAATAGTGTAGTAAGCAAAAGTCGTCGGAGCGGATGCAGCTTACAGGAAGCGGTAGAATATTATGTAAAAAAGCAGCACAATAAATAAAACAAAATCACAGGGACTCGCAGGAAGTCCGTTTGTAGAATCCATAGGAGAGGAGGAACAGCCAATATCATCTGCCTGCAGATATTGGCTGTAATTATATATGATACATAAAAAGAAACAACCGGCAGCAGATAACGATAAGATTCTTATATCAGTTAAGGAAGCCTGTGAACTGACAGGGCTTTCTGAGAAAACAATGCGAACACTTATGAACAATAATACCTTCATGGTACGAATTGGGCGAAGAACCCTGATTGATAAGAAAAAATTTCAGAAATGGATAGATCGGCAGTCTTGAAAGGTTTTTGGGGTTGTGTTAAAATTAAGTCCAGTGCCATGCATGATCATCTATTGTTATTAGAAAAAGGATGGTAATGTTATGGGAAAAAATCTAAAAGGAAAAGAAATAGGTAAGGGAATCCGACAAAGAAAAGATGGGCGGTATGAAGCCAGAATCACAATTAAGGGTTCTGGCAAACCGCCTTTTTCTATCTATGGAACAAATCTTCAGCAAGTGAGAAAGCAAAGAAGCATGTATTTAGCGGAGGTTCTCCCAGGTGTTCCAGGCTTTGATTCGAGTATGTCCGTTTCAAAATGGTATGAGAAATGGATGGAACTTTATAAGGTTCGGAATCTTAAAGCAACCACGATAAGAAATTATGAAGATGGTTTTAGAAGAACGGAAGAATACATCGGTTACATGAAACTGGTAGATATCAAACCGGAACATATTCTTGACATGATTAAAAAATTGGAGGATGAAGGATACGCTCCTACATCAATCAAGCAATCATTAAGTGTCGTGCATCAAATGTTTGAGAGGGCAGCAGCCAGTAAAATGATTCCATCGGATCCTACAGCAGAAGTTAAGCTTTCCGTTGAGGCACCGGGAGAAGTGTTGGCAGAACCTACAGAAGAAGCTTTGGATGTAAAAGAGAATTGTCTTAGTACAGACGAAAGCCATCGCTTTTTGGAAACCATTAAAGGAGACCGTTATGAGGAACTTTTCTTGATTTTGATGCATACGGGAATGCGTATAGGCGAAGTGCTTGCCTTACAATGGAGAGATGTCAATTTCGATGAAAAATATCTTCGTGTATACAAAACGCTAAACAGAGTCAAATTGTATTATGACAAGCAGGGAAAGAAACTTGCTGAGCCGTATTATGTTACACAGATTACATCACCGAAAAAAAAGAAAAGTGTCAGAATAATTCCGCTGCCAGATATTGCAATTGAAGCTTTTTTGAGCTGGAAAGAAAAACAGAATCAGGACAAAAAAGTGTTAGGCAAGAAATGGGGAACTGGAAATGATCTTCTAAAAAAATATCCTGGACTGATATTTACAACATCAACAGGAATGAGTTATCTTCCTGGCAATGCTGAAGATGAATGTGAGCGAATCAAAAATATTGTAAATAAGCAAGAAGCATTAGAGGCTGAAAAAGAAGGTCGAGAAGCAGAAATGTTAGATGTAACTCCACATAGCTTTCGTCATACTTTTGTAACAAGATGTGTACAATCTGGAATGAAACCGGCTACGGTAGGTAAAATCAGCGGTCATTCTACTCAGAAAATGACAGAGTATTATACGCATCTTGAACAGGGGTATGTAAAAGATGAATACAAACGGTATGATGAAAAGTATGGAAAAGAAAGCTGATTTTGCTGATGAAATGAGATTTTAGGAAGAGGTTTAAATATTTGGAAAAAACAAGAAACACTGAAGAAGAAAAAAAAATGGGTCAAAAGTGGGTCAAAGAGGAACATAAAGCATCTACAAGCCGCGTAAATACAGGGTTTCCAGTTAACACAGGGAAATTATCACCGATGATGAAAGAATACGTAAAGACCAAAGAAGAATACAGCGACTGTATCCTTTTTTACCGTCTGGGCGATTTTTATGAAATGTTCTTTGATGATGCGCTGACTGCATCCAAGGAACTGGAGATCACACTTACAGGAAAAGACTGCGGATTGGAAGAGAGAGCGCCCATGTGTGGCGTTCCTTTTCATGCTGCGGAAACTTATATCAACCGATTGATAGAAAAAGGTTATAAAGTTGCCATCTGTGAACAGGTAGAAGATCCGAAAAAAGCCAAGGGTCTTGTAAAACGTGAAGTTGTTCGTATTGTCACACCGGGAACCACACTGGATGCCATGTCACTGGACGAATCCAAAAACAATTATCTGATGTCCATTGTCTCCATCGGAGATCATTTTGGCTGTGCTATTGCAGATATCACAACCGGTGACTGCTTTCTTACAGAGCTGGATAAGCCTCAGAAACTTCTGGATGAGATCAATAAATTCACACCTGCAGAGATCATCTGCAACGATGCGTTTCTTTTAAGTGGTGTGGATGTGGAGGATCTGAAAGGACGTCTTGGAATCTGCGTATTCGCCCTGGATCCCTGGTACTTTGACGATCAGCTGTGTCAGAAAACTCTAAAAGAACATTTCCATGTGGGAAATCTGGAGGGGTTAGGAATTGGTGACTACGACAGCGGGATTATCGCTTCCGGTGCTCTGTTCCTGTATCTGAAAGAAACACAGAAAACAGCACTTTCCCATATGGCAAGCATCCGCCCTTACTCTGCTGAAAAATATATGCTCATCGACAGCTCCAGCCGTCGTAATCTGGAGCTTGTGGAAACCATGCGCGAAAAACAGAAAAGAGGTTCTCTTCTCTGGGTACTGGACAAGACCAAAACAGCTATGGGAGCCAGAACACTTCGGTCTTATGTGGAACAGCCTCTGATCGATGCAGAGGAAATCGAAAAGAGACTGGGTGCTCTGGAAGAACTGAATGAAAAACCCATGGAACGGGATGAGATCCGGGAATATTTAAACCCGATCTATGATCTGGAACGTCTGATAAGCCGTATCAGCTACAAATCTGCCAACCCAAGAGATCTGGTTTCCTTTGCCTCTTCCCTGGAAATGCTGCCTTATATAAAGCAGATCCTTGCAGAATTTAACTCCCCGCTGCTTACGCAGATCAATGAAGACATGGATCCACTGTCAGACATTACCGCTCTGATCCGTAATTCCATTGCGGATGATCCGCCCCTTGCCCAGAAGGACGGCGGTATCATTCGGGAAGGTTATAATGAAGATGTGGATAAATTCCGCCGCTCCCGGACAGATGGAAAGAAGTGGTTATCTGAGTTGGAAGCAAGAGAGCGGGAACGCACCGGTATTAAGAGTCTGAAGATCAAATATAACCGTGTATTCGGCTATTCCCTGGAAGTTACCAACACCTTCAAGGATCTCGTGCCGGAGGACTATATCCGCAAACAGACCCTTACCAACGCAGAGCGTTACATCACCCAGGAGCTGAAGGATCTGGAGGATCTGATCCTTGGAGCGGAAGATAAGCTTTATGCATTGGAATTTGAACTGTTTTCAGATATCCGTGATCAGGTTGGAGCTGAGGTTGTCCGTATCCAGCGTACTGCAAAGGCAGTAGCTGCTCTGGATGTTTTTGCTTCCCTTGCACTGGTTGCACAGAGGAATAACTTTGTCCGGCCCAAGATCAATGAGACCGGCCTCATTGATATCCGAAATGGCCGCCACCCGGTTGTGGAACAGATGATCGAAAACGATATGTTCATTCCAAATGATACGTATCTTGACAACCACAAAAAACGTATCTCCATTATCACAGGACCGAACATGGCCGGAAAATCCACATACATGCGCCAGACAGCATTGATCGTACTGATGGCACAGATCGGAAGCTTTGTTCCTGCGGACAGTGCGAATATCGGTGTGGTTGACCGGATCTTCACCCGTGTGGGAGCATCCGATGACCTTGCAAGCGGACAGAGTACCTTTATGGTGGAGATGACAGAGGTTGCCAACATTCTTCGTAATGCCACTTCCCGAAGTCTTCTGATCCTGGATGAGATCGGACGTGGAACCAGTACCTTTGACGGCCTTTCCATTGCCTGGGCAGTGATCGAACACATCAGCAACACCAAACTCTGCGGCGCCAAGACCTTATTTGCGACCCATTATCATGAGCTTACCGAACTGGAAGGCAAGCTTTCCGGTGTCAACAACTACTGTATCGCTGTCAAGGAAAAAGGCGACGATATTGTATTCCTGCGTAAGATCGTAAAAGGCGGAGCAGATAAAAGCTATGGTATCCAGGTAGCCAAGCTTGCCGGTGTTCCGGATTCCGTGATCCAGCGTGCCAAGGAGCTGGTAGAGGAGCTCAGTGATGCAGATATCACTGCAGCTGTAAAAGATCTGACTGCTCCAAAGAAAAAGCAGAAGATCACCTATGATCAGTTAGATATGGCACAGATGTCACTGTTTGACACGGTACAGGACAATGATATCATTGAAGAGATCAAAAACCTGGAGATCGGGAATCTGACACCAATGGAAGCTTTGAATATTCTCTATAACCTGCAGAACAAAATTAAGAACCGGTGGTGATACCCTTGAAAAAAATTGCAGTTTTAGACCAGAATACCATTGATAAGATCGCAGCAGGAGAGGTCGTAGAGCGCCCCTCCTCTGTTGTAAAAGAGCTTGTGGAAAATGCCATTGACGCAGGTGCTACCGCTATTACTGTAGAGATCACAGACGGCGGAAAAAAGCTGATCCGTATCACGGACAATGGCTCCGGAATGGATGCAGAGCAGGTTCCGCTTGCTTTTCTCCGCCATGCCACAAGTAAAATTGAAAAAGTAGAAGATCTGACCCACATTGCCTCTCTTGGCTTCCGTGGTGAAGCACTTTCCAGTATTGCCGCCGTCTCCCAGGTGGAGCTGATCACAAAGACTCCTTCCGGGATCAGTGGTACCCGTTATGTGATCGAAGGCGGAAAAGAACAGTCTCTGGAGGAAATGGGGGCACCAGAGGGAACAACATTTCTGATCCGAAACCTCTTTTACAATACACCTGCAAGGAGCAAATTCCTAAAATCCGATATGACAGAAGCCGGTTACATCAATACTCTGATGGAGCAACTGGCGCTTTCCCATCCGGAAATCTCCTTTAAATATATCCAGAACCGTCAGGTGAAGCTTTCCAGTTCCGGAAACTACAGCGTAAAAGATGTGATCTACAGTGTCTACGGACGGGAGATTGCCAAGGCGCTTCTGGATGTTTCCTACGAAAATGATTTCATGAAGATCGAGGGCTTTGTGGGGAAACCGGAGATTTCCAGAGGAAACCGTACTTTTGAGAATTATTATATCAATGGCCGATATGTAAAAAACAAGATCATTACCAAGGCCATTGAGGACGGATATAAAGGACTTGTCATGCAGCATAAATTTCCGTTTGTCTCACTTCGGATCGAAATGGACGGCAATGACCTGGATGTTAATGTGCATCCCGCAAAGAGAGAAGTGCGTTTTGCCAGAGAAACCGAAGTTTATACGGCCATTTATGAAACTGTCCGCAAGGTATTGACCCACAGAGAACTGATCCCGCAGGTATCTGTGGGCAAAGACGAACCGACACCCCGCACAGAACAGATAAAGCCAGGAAATATTCCGGAGCCTTTTGAAGTAAAACGGCGGCAGGAGATGTACGGTCACCCGAATCGGACGGCAAATATAGCTTCCCATGCTGCACCGACAGCTTCTGAAGTACGTAGTACAGCGCCGGTTCCATCGATACCTTATAATAAGCCAACAAATGGTACCGCCTCCTATGGTTCAGCTGAAACAGCTCACAATTCTTCAGCTTCTTCTGCAGATAAATACAAACGTGTGGATTCTCTGCGGGAAAATCCCGTATATGGATCGCAGCCTTTCACAAAAGAAGAAGAGGAAATGTTTTCCGGAACATTAAAAGACGGAAGAAATGAAAATTCCGCTGCAGAAACCGCAGATTATGAAGTGATTTCTGAAAAGCCTGCTGAATCGGCACCTCCTGAGGTAGACAACGATCCGATCAAATCGCTGGAACAGGAACCGCCAAAACAGCTGGAACTGTTCGAAGAACGGCTTCTTGCTCCTGAATCCAGAAGCCGCCACAGACTGATCGGACAGCTGTTTGATACCTACTGGCTGGTACAGTTTGAGGATAATTTTTATATCATTGACCAGCATGCTGCCCATGAAAAAGTATATTATGAGCGATTTGTAAAGCAGTTTCAGTCCCAGAACATCCAGTCCCAGTATGTAAGTCCCCCACTGATCGTTTCACTCAGCCTTGAGGAGGAGAATCTGCTGAAGGCAAACAAAAAGTATTTCCGGGATTTCGGCTTTGAGATCGAACCCTTTGGCGGAAGGGAGTACAGTATCAGTGCGGTTCCCTCCAGCCTTCTGGGAATGACAGAAGAAGAGCTGTTTCTGGAAATGCTGGACCATCTCACTGCAGACGGCTCCAAAGATGCATTTGAACTGTTTACCGCAAGGCTTGCAACTATGGCCTGCAAAGCTGCTGTAAAAGGCAATCATTCCATGTCACCCCAGGAAGCCGACAAGCTGATCGATGAACTTCTGACACTGGAAAATCCTTATAACTGTCCTCATGGAAGGCCAACCATCATTGCCATGAGTAAGACAGAGATTGAAAAAAAATTTAAACGTATCGTGTAAGATACCTATCATAAACGGAGAAAATCTATGAAAAAACCTCTTATCGTCCTTACCGGACCTACTGCCGTGGGAAAAACAAAACTTTCCATTGCCCTTGCAAAAGCAGTAAACGGAGAGATCATCTCCGCAGATTCCATGCAGGTTTACCGCCATATGGATATTGGTTCCGCCAAGATCACACCGGAAGAAATGGATGGCGTCCCTCATCATCTGGTGGATGTGTTGGAGCCCACAGAAGATTTTAATATTGTCCTTTTCCAGCAGATGGCAAAAGAAGCCATGGAAAAAATTTATGATAAAGGCCGGATCCCGATCCTGGTAGGCGGCACGGGATTTTATATTCAGGCCGTAACCAGAGATATTGATTTTACTAGTTCCAACCAGGATGACCATTACCGCAGGGAGCTGGAAGAGCTGGCAGAACAAAAAGGCCCTTCATTTCTTCATGATATGCTTGCACAGGTTGATCCCAAGTCAGCCCAGGACATCCATGAGAACAATGTCAAGCGAGTGATACGCGCCCTGGAATTTTATAAACAGAACGGTACCAGGATCTCCGAACATAATGAAGAGCAGAAAGAACATACCAGCCCCTATGCCCTGGCATACTTTGTCCTGAACGCACCCCGTCCCCTTCTCTACGAACGCATAGACACAAGAGTGGATGAGATGTTGAAAAACGGGCTTGTAGAAGAAGTAAAAAAGCTCCGGGAAATGGGCTGCCACAGGGGAATGGTTTCCATGCAGGGGCTTGGCTATAAGGAAATCCTGGACTGGATGGACGGAAACTATTCTTATGAGGAAGCCGTAAGGGTCCTGAAACGTGACACCAGACACTTTGCCAAACGTCAGCTTACCTGGTTCCGCAGGGAATGCGAAGTAACCTGGGTAGATAAAGATAACTTTGATTACGATGACAGCAGGATCCTTTCCTACATGCTTTCTGTATGCAGTGAAAAGGGAATCCTCCCTGCCAAATAAAATAAAAAAGGAAAAATGATCATGAAAGAATTATATGCACAGCTTGGAATCTCTTCCGCAGTTTACGATTTCGGTAAATCTGTGGAAGATTCCCTGAAAGAACGTTTTGAGAAATTTGATAAGACTGCAGAATACAACCAGATGAAGGTTATCCGCGCCATGCAGAAGAACCGTGTCAGTGAGGCTTGTTTCGGAGCTTCTTCCGGTTATGGCTACAACGACCTTGGCCGCGAAACTCTGGAGCAGGTTTATGCCGATACCTTCCACACAGAAGCCTGCCTGGTACGCCCGCAGATCACCTGTGGAACTCATGCACTTGCCATTGCTCTCTTCGGAAACCTGCGCCCGGGCGATGAGCTTCTTTCCCCTGTAGGCAAACCATATGATACTCTGGAAGAAGTCATCGGGATCCGTCCGTCCAACGGTTCTCTTACAGAATATGGTGTAAAATACCGTCAGGTGGATCTTCTCGAGGATGGTACCTTTGATTATGAAAACATCAGAAAAGCAGTCAATGAAAAAACAAAGCTGGTAACCATCCAGCGTTCCAAAGGCTATCAGACCCGTCCTTCTTTCTCCGTAAAACAGATCGGTGAGCTGATCTCTTTTGTAAAAAAGATCAAGCCGGATGTGATCTGCATGGTAGATAACTGCTACGGAGAATTCGTAGATACCATCGAGCCCAGTGATGTAGGTGCAGATATCATGGTCGGCTCCCTGATCAAAAATCCAGGTGGCGGCCTTGCTCCTATCGGTGGTTATATCGCAGGAAGAAAAGACTGTGTGGAAAATGCCTCCTACCGTATGACCTGTCCGGGACTGGGTATGGAAGTCGGTGCAACTCTTGGTGTAAACCGTTCTCTGTACCAGGGATTTTTCCTTGCACCGATGGTTACCAAAGGAGCTTTAAAAGGCGCCGTTTTTGCAGCAAACATTTACGAAAAACTTGGTTTCCCGGTGGTACCGAACAGCACAGAACCACGTCAGGATATCATCCAGGCAGTCACCCTTGGAACACCGGAAGGTCTTGTAGCATTCTGCCAGGGTATCCAGGCTGCAGCACCGGTAGACAGTTTTGTGACACCGGAACCGTGGGATATGCCAGGGTATGACAGTCAGGTCATCATGGCTGCAGGTGCTTTCATCCAGGGTTCTTCCATCGAGCTTTCTGCCGATGGTCCTATGAAACCACCTTATGCTGTTTATTTCCAGGGTGGTCTTACCTGGGAGCATGCTAAACTTGGAATCCTGAAATCTCTTCAGTATATGGTTGATAAGGAACTTGTGAAATTATGAAAAAATCCGAAGGACAGGACTTAAAAAAGCAGGTCTTTGTCGTAGGAGCAGGTGCTTCCGGCCTTATGGCGGCTATTCAGGCTGCCATAAACGGAGCAGCGGTTACGGTTCTGGAACAGAATGACCGTCCCGGAAGAAAAATCTGTGCTACAGGAAATGGACGCTGTAATATGACAAATCTGAACCAGGATGAAAACGCTTACCGGGGATCTCATCCTGAATTTGCCAAAGATGCCCTGGCACAGTTTCCTGTGGAAAAAACTCTGAAATTCTTTCAGGAACTGGGAATCTGTACCACAGACCGCGACGGATGGATCTATCCCCGAAGCAACCAGGCACAGAGTGTGGTAGATGTTCTTACCATGAAAGCACGCAGCCTGAAAGTAAAACTGAAAACCAATCAGACTGTTACCGGCGTGTCTTTCACAGACGGACAGTGGAAGATCCATACGGACGGATGGACCTACAGTGGTGATGCCGTGATCCTTGCAAATGGTTCCCGTGCGTCTTCCGTTGCAGGTTCCTGCGAAAGCGGATATGAAATTGCAAAAAGTCTCGGACATCATCTGATCGAACCCCTTCCAGCACTGACAGCTCTGAAATGTAAGGGAAATTCTTTTTCCGGCTGGAGTGGTGTACGGACAGAAGGGAAGATAACACTTTATATAGACGGCACACCGACAGTCTCCCAGCAGGGAGAACTGCAGCTTACCGATTACGGTGTATCCGGGATCCCGGTATTCCAGATTTCCCGCTATGCTATCCGTGCCGTCCATGAAAACAAAAATGTGGAGCTTTCCATAAATTTTTTTCCGGAACTGAACCGGAAAGAGCTGGAAGAATACCTGGAGCACAGAAAAGCAGCCTGCCCTTACAAAACAGAAAAAGAACTTCTCATCGGACTTTTTCCTGAAAAACTGATCCGTGTTTTATGTGCACAGAAGGATCTTATCCGCGGGATCACCGATTTTCGTCTCCCGGTAAAAAACGGCCTTTCCTTTGAACAGGCACAGGTTTGTTCCGGTGGAGTGGATACGTCTGAAGTTCACAGCAAAACCATGGAGTCCAGACTTCATAAAGGTCTTTATTTTGCCGGAGAGCTCCTTGACATTGACGGTACCTGCGGAGGTTATAACCTGCAGTGGGCGTGGTCAAGCGGAGCTGCCGCCGGTATCTGGGCAGCAAAGGAGGAAGAAAAATGATCCGGATCACACAGCTGAAGCTTCCCATCACTCATACAGAAGAGCAGCTTCACCGAAAAATAGCAAAAATGCTTCGTCTTGGAAATCAGCCGTTCACCTATGAGATCCGAAAACAATCTCTGGATGCCCGGCACAAAGAGGACAAAAAATTTGTCTACACTGTAGATATTAAACTGGATAACGAATCCCGTGTTCTCAAAAAGGTTCACGATAAAAATATTATGTTAACCTCTGAGAAAAAATATCATTTTCCCTCATCTGGCTCTGAAGCTCTGTCCCATCGTCCTATAGTGATCGGAAGCGGACCTGCAGGATTATTCTGTGCCTGGTACATGGCCAAAGCCGGGTACTGTCCACTGGTACTGGAACGGGGAGAAGAAGCAGACAAACGCCAGGAAACCGTGGAAAATTTCTGGAAAAACGGCATCTTGGATCCGGATTCCAATGTACAGTTCGGAGAGGGCGGTGCAGGGACTTTTTCCGATGGAAAGCTGAATACTCTGGTAAAAGATACTTTTGGAAGAGGAAGGGAAGTTCTTTCCCGATTTGTGGAGGCAGGAGCTCCCTCTGAGATCCTTTACCAGCAAAAGCCTCATCTTGGCACAGATCAGCTTGTAGGTATCGTTCAGTTTATGCGTCATCAGATTGAAGAAATGGGCGGGGAATTCCGTTTTCGTTCCACAGTAACTGATCTGATGATCCGTGACCGGAAGCTTACTGCAGTCATTGTCAATGCAAAAGAGGAAATACCGGCAGAAATCTGCATTCTTGCTCCCGGCCATAGCGCCAGAGATACGTTTGCCATGCTGGAAAAACACAATATTAACATGGAGCCGAAATCTTTTGCAGTGGGGGTACGTGTGGAACATCCGCAGACTATGATCAACCAGGATCTTTACGGGGAACCGGAAAACGACCGTCTGGGTGCATCCAGCTACAAGGTTACCCATACACTGGAAAACGGACGTGGCGTTTATTCTTTCTGTATGTGTCCCGGCGGATATGTTGTAAATGCATCTTCTGAAGAAGGTATGCTTGCAGTGAATGGTATGAGCTATCAGGCACGTGACAGCCATAATGCCAACAGTGCTATCATCGTTACGGTAAACCCTTCTGATTTTCCTGAAGAGGGAGTTCTCGGCGGAATCGCTCTGCAGCGAAAACTGGAGCGCGCTGCCTGGGAAGCCGGAAAAGGAAAAATTCCGGTACAGCTTTTCAAAGATTACTGTACCCATCAGAAAAGTACCAGGCTTGGAGATGTGATCCCCTGTATCAAAGGAGCTTATACACTTACCGATGTCCGCAGTATTTTCCCGAAAGAGATCGGCGATTCCATTGAAGCAGGAATCCATGCTTTTGGAAAAAAGCTTTCCGGTTTTGACCGACCGGATGCATTGCTGGAAGGAGTAGAAAGCCGTACCTCTTCTCCTGTACGGATCGTTCGGGAACCGAAAAAGCTCACTTCCAATATAGAAGGGATCTACCCCTGCGGAGAGGGCGCCGGTTACGCCGGAGGCATTACATCCGCAGCGATGGACGGGATCAAGGTGGCAGAAGCAGTCGCTTCTGTTTATGCCCTGCCTGTAAACAAAATGTGAAAAAAGTGGAAATTTCCGGGATAGAGTGTACATCCCTGCTTTTTTATGCTAAAATAACTTCTGCAATTTTGCATCCCCTTCTTCGAGAGCGAAAAGGGAAATCATATGAAAGATACTATAATGGAAATGCCAGATTATCAGCGTCCGTATGAAAAATGTCTGCGGGAAGGAGAACAGTCCTTAAGCGATCGAGAGCTTCTTGCCGTGATCCTGCGCTGTGGCGTACAGGGATCCAGTTCCCTGACTCTGGCAGATAAAATCCTGAATTTATCGAAACAGACCGGATACAGTGGCCTGCTTGGACTGTTTCATATTTCCATGCAGGAACTGATGAAGATCCATGGGATCGGTAAGGTAAAAGCCATACAGCTGAAATGTATCGGGGAACTTTCCAAGCGTATGGCAACCGCAGCTGCAAAACCGGAATTGTCTTTTCACCATCCGGTAACCATTGCGAAATATTATATGGAGCGGCTCCGGCATGAAGAGCAGGAATTGCTTTACTGCATGATGCTGGACGGACATAACCATTTGTCGGGGGAACAGCTTTTAAGCCGCGGTACTGTCAATGCCACACTGATCACACCAAGAGAAGTCTTTGTAGAAGCTGTAAAGTATCGGGCGGTGAACCTGATCCTAGTCCACAATCATCCAGGAGGCGATCCCTCCCCCAGCCAGGCTGATTTGGATGTTACGGAACGGATCTATCATTGTGGTGAACTCCTCGGCATCCATCTTCTGGATCATATCATCATCGGTGATCACAGGTATGTCAGTTTCCGCGAAAAAGGGATTTTTGATGAATATACTTAAGTGAAGGGACAGATTTATGCTTTTTAGAAATAATTACGGAGTAGACCTTGGAAGCAGCTCTGTAAAAGTCTATTCATTTTTCAGAAACAAAAGTTACATAGAAAAGAACATGGTAGCCTACAGAGGACGCCGGATCCTTGCCATAGGGAACGAAGCTTATGAAATGTTTGAAAAATCACCTGCAGATATTTCCGTAAATTCTCCTATGGCTTTCGGTATGCTGGCAAATCTGGAATTGCAGGAGATCGTCCTTTACAGCATGATAAAAAAAATCGATCATACATCCGGTCTCGGAGCAGACATGTATTTCTCCGTACCACTTGATATGACTGCTATCGAAAAGAGGGCATACTATCATCTAGTCAATGGTCACTGGCTGCGGAAAAACCGTGTTTTTATGGTGGAGTCCCCTATTGCAGATGCCATTGCCATGGGAATCGATCCTGAAAAAAATCAGGGCAGCATGATCGTAAACATCGGTGCACAGAGTACAGAGTTTTCCATCATAACCGACGGCAAGATCATCATCAGCCGTAAGATCCCCATCGGAGGCAGACAGATGAACGAATCTATCTGCAGCGAGATCCGAAAACATTATAATCTTCAGATTGGAACACGAACTGCAAAACGTCTGAAAGTAGTTATGGGAAGACTGAATGATCAGAAAAAAGAAGCCCGAAAAGTAGTCGGGATCGACAGTATTTCCGGACTTCCACGAGAAGAAGTTATTTCTGCCTACGTTGTTAATGAAGGGATCGCCAACTGTGTGAACCAGATCGCAGCAGAGATGAAATCTTTTCTGGAACGTACCCCGCCACAGATCGCTTATCATATCGCAAAAGAGGGCATTTATCTGACCGGCGGCAGTACACGGCTTCCTTATATAGATAACTATCTGGCTAGCTATACAGGATTTGCCTTTAATCTTTCTGATCTGTATGAAACTTCTGCAGCATACGGCCTGGAAAAGATCATCCGCGACAGAAACCTGCGCAAATGGGCCCAGCCGGTAAAGCAGAAAAAACTGTAAAGGGGCATATATAATGAAAAACATCCGAAAAAAAGTGCGTTTTCATTTTAATTTAAAAAGTAAACATCTTCTGGTAATCATGACACTTTTCTGTGGAAGCTGCATTATAGCTACAGCAGCCTCCGGAACCTCTTCCGCACCACTTCAGGAGGCAGCCGGTTTTCTTATCGTTCCCTTTGAAAAGGGGATTGCCGGTGTCAGCGATATATTTGGAAATGTAAAAAACAATCTTCGTGATAAACAGGACGTGCTTCAGGAAAACGAAGAGCTGAAAAGTCAGATCAACAGTCTTACGGAACAGAATAACATCCTGATCCAGGACCAGACAGAGCTCACACGCCTGAAGGAACTTTACGATCTTGATCAGGAATATACCGACTATCCCAAGGTTGCCGCAAGGATAATCTCCAAAGATCCCGGAAACTGGTATGATACCTTTATGATCAACAAAGGCAGTAATAACGGGATCCGGATTGATAACAACGTGATCGCCGGAAAGGGTCTTGTGGGTATCGTTACAGAAGTGGGACCTTCCTGGGCTACTGTCCGTTCCATCATCGATGACAGTAGCAATGTCAGTGCCATGGCAGTCAGTACTTCCGACAACTGCGTTGTCACTGGAGATCTGAAACTGATCGATGAAGGCAAATTAAGCTTTGAGCAGCTTTACGATCAGGATAACAAGGTAACAGTCGGAGAACGTATTGTCACCTCGAACATCAGTGAAAAATATGTGGAAGGACTGTTTATTGGTTATGTCAGTGAGATCCAGCAGGATCCCAATAACCTGACAAAAACAGGTACGATCGTTACACCGGTTGATTTCGGTCATCTGAAAGATGTATTTGTGATCACCACCAATAAACAGGACGCGATAGACAAATCGGAGGATGCGTCCAATGAAAAATAGGATCATATTATTTATCACTATCATTGTCTGTTTTCTCCTTCAGTGCACAATAATGGACCGTATTTCCATTGGATCCATCACTCCAAATCTGCTTTTGATCCTGTGTGTATCCATGGGACTTATGCGTGGAAGAAAAGTCGGTCTGTGGACTGGATTTTTTTCCGGGCTTTTCGTCGATCTCTTTTATGGATCATTGTTTGGATTTTATGCACTGATCTATATGTATATAGGTTTTATCAGTGGCTATGCATTCCGCAGTTTTTATGATGATGATCTGAAAGTTCCGCTTTTTCTTGTAGCAGGAACAGATCTTCTTTATAATCTGTCTGTGTATGGCCTCCAGTTTCTGCTCAGAGGCCGTCTTGGATTCTGGACCTACATATACAGGATCATTATCCCCGAGATTGTATATACGGTTTTTCTCACCATCATCGTATACCGGGTATTTTACTGGATCAACTACCACTTAATGGATACTGTAAGGAAAGAAAGTGAGTCTATTTGGGAATTAAAATAAAAAAATTCATTAAAAAAATCCGTCTGAAACGTACTACAGTTCTTGTGATCGTATTTATTTTTCTGTCATCTGTCCTGGTCCGGCAGCTTTTCAGTCTACAGATCATACAGGGAGAGGATTACATCAGTAAATTTCAGACACGTACCACCAAAACACGCGTGATCAAAAGCACCCGTGGTAATATTTATGACCGTAACGGCACAGTTGTCGCCTCCAATGTACTTGCATATTCTGTCACATTCGAAGATAGCGGTACATACAACAGCACCAGAGAAAAGAATCTGACTCTGAACGGTATCGCCTACCAGGTATTACAGATCCTTTCCAAAAACGGGGACAGCTTATCTGATAATTTTCATATTACCGTCAATGATCATGGCGACTATGCTTTTGATGTAGATGAAGGATTTACTCTTAACCGTTTCCGTGCGGATATTTACGGAGAAGCACAGATTGATGATCTCAGTGAGGAGCAGAAAAACGCAACCGCAGCCCAGATCATGGATCATCTTACCGGAAGCAGCGGATTTTCTATCGTTCTTTACGGAAAAGATGCCTACACCCCGGAAGAACTTGCCGCACATTCTCTTCCAGAAGAGCTTACCAAACAGGAAATCCTCGAAATTGCGATCATGCGCTATCAGCTGAACACCAACAGTTTCAAGAAATATATGCCGGTGACCATTGCAACAAATGTCAGTGAAAAATCTGTGGCAGCCATAAAAGAAAATCAGGCCGCTCTCCAGGGTATTGACATTGTAGAAGATTCCACCAGAAAATATGTGGACGATGAGAGTATGGCGCCGATCCTCGGTTACACAGGCCAGGCCTCTTCTGAAGAACTGGAAACCCTTCGTAAGGATAATCCTGATTATTCCAATGATGCGGTTGTTGGAAAAGCCGGGATCGAACAGTATATGGAGCTTGAACTTCAGGGAAAAGACGGAGAAGAAACGGTCACAGTTGATAATCTTGGTAAAGTCCTTGACATCGACAATTCTAAAACTGTTGATCCTGTGGCCGGAAACGATGTTTATCTGACCATTGATTCCGACTGGCAGAAGAGTATTTACCAGATCCTGGAACAGCGTGTTGCTGGTATTGTCCTCTCTAAACTGACACCGAATAAAAGCTTTGATTATGAAGCAGAGAAAGATGCAAGTAAGATCACCATCCCAATCTATGATGTATACAATGCACTGATCGCAAACAGTGTGATCGATATCAATAAATTCAGTGATGCAGATGCTTCCGACACAGAAAAAAATTTATACGTCAAATTTCAGCAAAAACAGCAACAGGTTTTTGATACAATAAGTAACAGGCTGACAGGCGACAATCCTCCAGCCTATAAGGATGAAGATACGCAGATGCAGGAATATCTTACCTATATCTGTGATGATCTTCTTACCAATACCTTGAAGGTACTGAAAAGTGATTCCATTGATACCGCGGATGAAACATACAAAGCCTGGAAAAATGATCAGAGTATCAGTCTGAAGGATTATCTGAACTACGCTGCCAGTCAGAACTGGATCGATATTTCCCAGATCTCAACCTCCGGAGAATATCTGGATTCTGAAGAGATCTATCAGGCTCTTACCGCCTATATCATTGATTACCTGAAAACAGATACAGGCTTTTCAAAGCTTCTGTATAAATATATGCTTCAGGAAGACACCATCAGTGGAGAAGATCTGTGTCTTGTTCTCTATGAACAGGGCGTTCTTTCCAAAGAAGACGAGCTGTATCAGACAATGGCCTCCGGTGGTCTTGATGCCTACACCTTCATGTATCGCAAGATCGCAAATCTTGAGATCACACCGGCCCAGCTTGCGTTGGCTCCGTGCTCTGCATCTGCGGTGATCACAGATACTACAACCGGAAATGTTCTCGCATGTGTTTCCTATCCGGGATATGATAATAATCGTCTGACCAACAATATGGATACTGATTATTATGCAAAGCTTTCCACAGATCTTTCCAGCCCGTTCTTCAACAAGGCAACACAGCAGAAGACGGCTCCAGGATCTACCTTAAAGATCTTATCTACTGTTGCCGGCATGTCTGAGGGCGTAATAGATGATGGCACATATATTGAATGTACAGGAAGCTTTGACCTTGTAACACCTCCGATCAACTGCTGGAATAAACAGGGCCACGGTTCTCTTGATATCCGTGAAGCCATTGAGCAGTCCTGTAACGTATTTTTCACTACGATTGGTTTCGAACTTGGTAAAGATTCCGAAGGTAACTTTTCTGAAGCCAGAAGTCTTGGAATGCTTCAGAAATATGCTTCCCTCATGGGATTGGATCAGAAAACCGGCATTGAAATTTCCGAAGCTTCTCCGCAGGTTTCTGACAAAAACGCCGTCCCTTCCTATATTGGACAGGGTACCAATGCGTTTACGACCAGCCAGCTTGCACGTTATGCGTCAACGATCGCCACTTCCGGTACGATCTATAAGCTTTCCCTTCTGGACCGTGTGACGGATTCCAAAGGAAAACTTATAAAGGAATATCCTTCCGAAACAGCTGGACAGCTGGATCTTTCCAGCAATATCTGGGATGACATCCATGACGGTATGTATCGTGTGGTGCAGATTCATGATCAGTTTAACAGACTTGGAGTTGAAGTAGCAGGAAAAACCGGTACTGCCGAGATTGACTATTATCATCCGAACAATGCACTTTTTATCGGATATGCGCCTGTTTCTGATCCCAAGTACGCAATATCTGTACGAATCGCAAACGGATATGCATCCGGTAATGCCTGCCTTGCAGCTAATGATATCTTTAAATACATTTTCGGACTTGCAGATGAAAGCACCATTCTCACTGGCTATGCAGCAAGCGATACCAGTAATGTATCGAATGACTAAACAAACTTTATGAGGATACCAGAAGTGTGGAACATTTTATAGGAGGAATCAGAAAACATGAGTGAAGTCATTGTCATTACATCTGGAAAAGGCGGTGTTGGAAAAACCACCACCGTGGCAAATATCGGGACCGGACTGGCTGCCATGGGAAAAAGGGTTGCAGTTGTAGATACCGATATCGGACTCCGAAATCTGGATGTTGTCATGGGACTGGAGAACCGTATTGTTTATAATCTGGTTGATGTGATCAATGGGAGCTGCCGCCTGAAACAGGCACTGATCCGGGATCGTCGGCATTCAGAACTGTATCTTCTTCCGTCTGCCCAGACCAAGGACAAAACTGCCGTATCTCCGGAACAGATGATCAAGCTTACCGATGATCTCCGGGAAGAATTCGATTATGTCCTTCTGGATTGTCCGGCAGGAATTGAACAGGGATTCAAAAATGCAGTAGCCGGAGCGGACCGTGCACTGGTCGTGACCACACCGGAAGTTTCCGCGATCCGGGATGCAGACCGTATCATCGGGTTGCTGGAGTCCGGAGGGCTCCGTGATATCCGGCTGATCATCAACCGGCTTCGACCGGAAATGATCGCCAGAGGTGATATGATGTCCGTAGAAGATGTGTTGGAAATCCTGGCTGTAGATCTGATCGGTGCGATCCTGGATGATGAACAGATCGTGATCTCCACAAATCAGGGAGAACCTTTATCCGGAAAAAATTCCCAGGCAGAAGAAGAGTATCGCAATATCTGCCGGAGACTTATGGGCGAAGAGGTCCCTTATGTTACTGTGCGTCGAAAAAATGGTGTATTCCACCGTCTTGGCAGCATTTTTCGAAAATAACAGACGCCTTGCTGTCTGACATTTTTCATCACAGGAGGAATGATTATGGGATTTTTCTCCGGGAAAAACCACTCTGCAGGCTATGCACGCGACAGGATGAAGCTTCTTCTTGTATCGGAACGCATAGACTGTTCTCCACAGATGATGAAGCTTTTACGGAACGATCTGATACATGCCGTAAAAAAATACGTTGTAATTGATGAACCAGGGGTGACCATACAGATCACACAGGAACCACCTGTTCTGCATGCAGTCATACCCGTACTTAAGAAAAGAGATGCATAATTTATGATTAAACAGTATAAGCTGCGGTTTTACAATTTTCGACTGGTGATCTTTCTCCTGGCGATCAGCTTTATTGGAATTCAGCTTGTAGGAACAGCTGCCGACTACCTTCGCACACGTCAGCTTCTGGGTGTGATCATCGGTGTGGTCTTTATGCTGATCCTTTCACTGATGGATTATTCCTGGCTGCTGAATTTTCAATGGATCATGTATGGATTTAATATCGTTATGCTTCTGGCTGTCCGGTTCTTCGGATCCAGCGCCAATGGTGCTGCCAGATGGGTGGATTTAGGTTTTATCCGTTTCCAGCCTACCGAGCTTTCAAAGATCATCATTATCCTGTTTTTTGCCAAATTTTTTATGGATCATGAGGAAGATCTGAATACCTTAAAGACTCTGATACAATCAGCTGTCCTTCTGGTCATCCCACTGATGCTGATCTATGTACAGCCGGATATGAAAAACACCATCACCGTAACAGTCCTGTTCTGTATTCTGATCTACATCGCAGGACTTAGTTATAAGATCATCGGAGGTGTAGCCTTGATCGCGATTCCTCTGGCCATCATCTTTCTGTCCATTATCGTGCAGCCGGATCAGAAACTGATACAGGATTACCAGAGAAACCGTATCATGTCATTCCTGTATCCGGAGAACGAAGAATACGCAGATGATATTGAACAGCAGAACAACTCAAAAACAGCCATCGCCTCCGGAGAGCTTGTGGGACGTGCTTTCAGTAATGACACCAGTGTTACATCCGTAAATGATGGAAACTTTGTTTCTGAGAATCAGACCGACTTTATTTTTGCGGTGGCTGGAGAGCAGTACGGATTTATCGGCTGTACTCTGATCGTACTGCTGCTGTTTCTGATCACCTTTGAATGTATCCGTATGAGCCTGCGGGCCAAGGATCTTGCCGGTAAGGTCATATGCTGCGGTGTTGGAAGCATTGTTTCCATACAGAGCTTCATCAACATCTGTGTTGCTACCGGCCTTGCACCAAACACAGGTACTCCGCTTCCTTTTGTAAGCTATGGTCTTACTTCTCTGATCAGTCTGTTTATGGGTATGGGACTTGTTCTCAATGTAGGACTGCAGAGCAGTGCATATAATAAAGAATTACAGAAAAAAGGTCAGAAATCGGATACCTACTTTCGGAAAGAGGAATACTTATGACACGTAAAGAACCTGTAAAAAATCATGTACGTTCTGGCAATCCTTCCAGAGGTCAGGCTTCCCGGGCTGCACATACAGCTTCCAAGGGGACAAAAAGAACTTCCACGCCGTCTGACGGAACTGTTTCTGCCAGACGTAAAGCTCAAAATACCCGGATAAAACGGATGCGTCGCAAAAGGATTCGCAACACCATTTTTCTCCTTCTTCTGCTGATCGTACTATGCACAGCTGGCGGTTTTGGTGTTTACATGCTGAAGGGCGGAGATTTTTCCACTCCTGCAAATTCTTTCAATGCATTCTCCGAGTTTGATAATACTCTGACTTCCAAAGAAGAGCAGCGCGCGGCAGGTTTCGCCCATGATCTCTGTGTTGTTACAAAAGATGTTGCTCTGGATTCTGTCAGTCTGGATGACAGCCAGTCCGGTGTGCTTCTGAATCTCAGTGATAAAAAGGTACTCTATGCAAAAGGTGCCTACAACAAGGTTTATCCTGCCAGCATCACAAAGATCATGACAGCTATGCTTGCACTGAAATATGGAAACATGGACGATACAGTAACGATCTCACAGGAGAATGTTACCCTGGAATCCGGTTCTCAGGTAGCTGGTTTCCAGGCGGGAGATCAGGTTACCATGGATCAGCTTCTTCATTGTCTTCTTGTTTATTCTGCCAATGATGCAGCATCTGCCATTGCGGAACATATAGGTGGATCAACAGATAAATTTGTAGAGATGATGAACAGCTTTGCTGCAGAACTTGGCTGTACAGGAACTCACTTTACCAATCCCCATGGTCTTCAGGACGAAAATCATTATACAACGCCTTATGACATTTATCTGATGCTGAAAGAAGCCTTGAATTATCCGGAGTTTACAGACATCACACAAATGGCATCTTATACAGTTAGCTATAAGCATTCCGATGGCTCCGATGCAAGTGCTACCTTACCCGCTACAGATCATTATCTTACCGGAGAGGCAGCAACTCCTAAGGATGTCACTATCCTTGGAGGAAAAACAGGAACAACCGATAAAGCCGGTAACTGTCTGGCACTTTTAAGCCAGAATGCTTATGGGAAGCCATTTATTTCCATCGTCATGGGTGCGTCCTCAAAGGATGTTCTTTATCAGGAAATGACATCCTTGCTCCAGAACATCAACTGACAGGATTCCATACAAAAAACAAAAAAGCAGATCTGTTTGAAATTTTATTTCGCAGATCTGCTTTTTTATTCTTTTTTTTACATTCAGTTAATTTCTACTGTATCATCGGTGCCATCACTGCCGGTATCTTCGGTCTCACTGCTATCAAGATCCGTATCCGAAGTACCACTGTAATCATTGTCATCGACCACTTCACCTGAGCCACTGTCCGGATCTTCATAATTGCCTGCGTCTTCACCGGTTCCACCTGAAGTATCCGAGATATCTACTCCATTGGCTTCACTATCCGTATTGCCGTCGTAAGAATTATCACCTGGATCATAAGTCGGCTCTTCCGTATAGGAATCTCCGTCCCCAGTATCGTCAGAACTCTCGGGCTCACTGCTGTAGCTGTCCTCTGTATAGATTGGAAAATCCGCATCAGCAGTTCCCTCTGATGTAGAATCTGTAACAGGCTCCGCCGCATTATTATCCGGAATAGCAGTAAGATGAGAAACCGTTCCATCCTTTGGGACGACGATATAGATTCCCAGCATCACGATACATAATGCCATGGCCAATCCGGCAATCTTCATTTCTTCCATATGTTTCATCGCTGATGATCTCCCTGTCGTTTTTTTGTATTATAGCACAGAATCACTCATATTTGTAAAACAGCCATGTATTTCTTTTGTTTTTCTGTAACAGTTCCCGAAATTTATTTCGCGATCATATAGACACACTTTCTCTGGGTGTTTATAATAAATAATCATATTTATTCATAAGCTTAAAGAAAGGCGTAACATTTTATGGGCGACTGCATTACCACATACACTGGAAAACATTTTGATCCGACACATCCGGACGAAGAGCTGATCTGCATTGAGGACATTGCACACGCACTTTCTCTTCTATGCCGCGGAAATGGTCATGTAAGGACTTTTTTCTCTGTAGGGCAGCACTGCATCCTCTGTGCCAAAGAAGCCGAAGCACGTGGCTATTCCGGCCGTCTTATACTGGCGTCCCTTCTTCACGATGCCAGCGAATGTTATATGTCCGATGTTCCAAGACCATTTAAGAAAAGTCTTCCTGAGTATCGGAAACAGGAGGAAGCTCTTTTAAACATTATCTATCAGAAATATCTGGGATCCGGACTTTCTGCCATAGAAGAGCAGAAGCTGAAGGAGATCGACAATGACCTGCTCTGGTATGACCTGAAATATCTTCTGAATGAAACACCGGACACTCCAAAACCGGTTGTCCATGTTCCGATCCAATACCGGCAATACCCTTTTTCACAGATAGAAGAGGAATATCGGAACCTTTTTGATCAGCTGTCTGCAAAAATCTGTAAATAGATATAACAGACACACTTTATACAATTGAAAGAAGAACCCTATATGGAACGATTGATTTTTCATGTTGATGTAAACAGTGCTTTTCTTTCCTGGGAAGCAGCAAAAAGAGTAAAGATGGGACTTCCGGATCTGAGAGACATCCCTTCCTGTATTGGCGGAGACCCCAGTAAACGTACCGGCATCGTTGTCGCCAAGTCCATTCCTGCAAAAAAATACGGAATCCAGACAGGAGAGCCTATGGCTATGGCTTTTCGCAAATGTCCGAATCTTGTGGCCGTTCCATCTGACTTTGAATTATACGATAAATGTTCCAGAGCCTTCAAAAAAATCTGTGGATCCTATGCACCGGTAATGGAATCCTTTTCCATTGATGAGGTTTTTCTGGATATGACCGGAACCTCCTATATTTACCCGGATCCGGTGGCAACTGCCCATGAGCTGAAGGATAAGATCCGTGCAGAACTCGGATTTACCGTAAATATCGGCATCTCCACCAATAAACTTCTTGCAAAAATGGCCTCTGATTTCGAAAAGCCAGATAAGGTGCATACTTTATTTCCGGAAGAAATCCCTGTAAAAATGTGGCCTCTTCCAGTGAGAGAGCTTCTTTTTCTTGGCAGATCCTCTGAAAAAAAACTGCAGGACGCAGGGATCAGAACCATCGGCGATCTGGCTCATGAAAAAAAAGCAAAGATACAGGCACTTCTCGGTGAAAAAGCAGGACAGCAGTTATATCAGTATGCCCGTGGCCTTGATGACTCCCCTGTGAAAGCAAAACCTGATGAAGCAAAAGGATTCAGTCTGGAAACTACATTTAACGATGATCTGGTCTCACTGGAGCAGGCACTTCCGATCCTGCTGGAACAATGCGATATTCTGGCCGCCCGCATGCGCCGCAAAAAGAAAAAATGCACCTGCATTTCTGTAACCTTCCGTACCCTGGATTTTCGAAACAAATCTCATCAGACTAAACTTCCAAATGCCACCGATATCACAGAAGAGATTTACAGAAATGCCCAAAACCTCTTTCAGGATTCCTGGATGAGACAGCCACTCCGGCTCCTGGGAGTATCATTGACCGGTCTTACGGATGATTCCTTTGAACAGCTGTCCTTTTTTGAGGATACTCACAAGAAGGAACGCCAGCAGAAACTGGATGCAGCACTGGATTCCATCCGTCTGAAGTACGGAAACGACAAGGTTACCCGGGCCAGTATCATGAACAGCACTGCCCGGATCGGAAGGAAAGCAAAAGCACAAATGGAAAATGAAAGAGAGCAGTAACGCTTGATTAAAATTACCAGTTTTTTTCAAAAAGCCCTTGCAATTTTATTCACAATGCACTATAATTTGAAGCATATCAATAGCAATTTTATTCAAAATTATTATATGTGTCTAAGGAGGAAAACAGGATGGTTGAACTGATCGTAGGAAAGAAAGGCAAAGGAAAAACAAAAGTACTGTTAGACAAAGTAAACGGAGCTGTTAAGGACGCCAACGGCAGTATTGTTTACTTAGACAAGAGCACCAAGCACATGTATGAGCTGAACAACAAGGTCCGCCTTATCGATGTTTCCGGATTTCCGGTTAAAAATGCGGACGAATTTGTAGGATTTATCTGTGGTATCCTCTCTCAGGATCATGATCTGGAACAGGTATATCTGGACAGCTTCCTTACAACAGCCAAGCTTGAAGGAAAGGATGCAACCGAAACACTGGATCAGTTAAGTGCCATCGGTGAAACCTTTAAAGTTTCCTTTATTATCAGTATGTCTCTGGATAAAGAAGAAGTTCCGGAAGCATATCAGGATAAAATTATCTGCGCATTATAATAAAATTGAATATGAACGTCCTATTTTGTACATAAAGCATAAAAGAA
>OIZG01000402.1_pt1 | contig 39618 bp, 40 predicted proteins | sample 1588561 | NCBI WGS metagenome assembly OIZG01 (sample SAMN03283267) | human gut metagenome | biome: human-associated habitat; material: feces | host: Homo sapiens | place: USA | collected 2013 | reverse complement strand
AATTCGACAAACTGTTATTTTTCTATCTATTTATTTGGGTGGGAAACTTTAGTTATATAATATGTATCTGGGGCTACAGGGCCATATTGCCACGCCTTATAATCAAGCCAAGTGACAGGAACGCCATCATCCTTAACAGCCTCTTCATCTATAAGATATAGAAGCTTAATAAGCTGAGTATGGTATATTGGAGATATCCTCTCCGACAAATATACCATAAGATTGCCTATTTTATCTTTATTGACTTTTATTCCTAAACACATTTCGATTTAAATAATTTCCTGTTCAATAAACAAAACCCCGATACGGATTGTTGCGCCGCCGAGGTTTCATTATTATCTTTCATGCCGCAAAGGTCGCATAAAATTTTGTTATATGAAAATTTTTTCATAGACAAATCACATGCCTTACAACATAACGCACCCTCAGACCGTACCGGATAGCTCCTCTTTCACGCTCTCCACCGTTCTTCTCAGATAGTAACTCCTCCTTATCCTGTCCGGGTACAGGTTTCGCATCCGGTTCACGGCTTGCCTCGTCATTCCCGTCAGATCGGATATGATATTATCGCTCAACTTGCGATCGGCCAGTATGGTTATAGCCACTCCCCTAGCGTCAACGTTCCTCTCCTTGTTGTTGCTAAACATCATTACCGGATCGGTCCCGCACTCCTTGCAGACTGCCTCTATCACTTTTTTGTAAAAAATTTCCACCTTATTCATAAACTTTTTATTTCGTGGTTTGTTTTACTATTAAGCCGGGCAAAAAAATGCACGGCAGAAAGACATATAAGAATCTTCCCGTCGTGCGTGGCATGAAAAAATAATCAAACTTCCGATCCGATTATTTAGGGAAGATTCTTTTTCTTTATCCTCCCTTTCCGGCTCGTTCTCACGAAGTCACCATCAGACTAATATAAATTATCATGAACAAAAAACGTCAGCCCTTGTTATTCATATAACGCATTCATTCTATTATCAGAGGTTTCCCGGGTGTGAGCCACGGAAGCCTCACCAAATCCTATAGAACCCGCCTATCCCGACATAGGGTGACAAGCCATTCTTACCGATCCCATAACCCGCTATAACCCCTATTCCCCATCTACGTGGGGTGATCGTCTTGGTTATATACTCAGTCTTGCGATAAACCTCGATGTAATCAAGATTAGGCTTGTAACCCGAAATTGAAAGCCGGTAATCATCCGTCTTGTACTCCTTGCTGGTTATGGGTACCGGAACATATACAGGTTCCTTTACCGTGTCACCGTCCAACGTGATATAAACAGGGAACGGCTCCGGTATCGTCCGCACCAATGTCTCATAGACTGGGTACGGAATGCTGTCATGTATCGTGTCAACATAAGTAGACGTGTCGGTCTTGGATATCGAATCACTGGCCACATCCCCCCGGATATGGTAGCCAGCCGTGAAACTGGCTACCAAGCACACTAGTATTAATATAACCTGCCATGCTCTCATAACAGATTCAACCCCGCAATAACATCCGACATATCAGCCTCCCTACCATTCTCCACCTTGCTCATCCCGCCCACGATCCGGATCATCTGCTCACGAGCGTTGATGTTGATAGGATCATCAGCCGGGATACCAGCATAATCTGATACGGCCTTAATGTAAGCGTCCGTATCGTTCTCGTTTTCCGGTGCCCAGCGACCTATCATCTTGCGGATCGTGTCCAGCTTATAGTTCCGGTAATAGTTAGACAGGATCTTGAAGATCGCCCGATAGCCATAGGCCATAGTCTCGAACTGCTTAAACGACTTGTCCTTGCTCGGACGTATCTCACCTTGGAACAAGTCTCCGTTGATCCGGATGTTTCCCGGGTTGTTGTTCCGATACCCACGAGGTAAATTATTTTTCCCCATATTTTACTCTCCTTTCTTCTTTTTATTCATGGCATTGGATAAAGCGTTTGTCAAAGCGTCCTCCAAAACCTTTTGCGTTACAACCTTACCGATCATGTCGGCTGTCTTACTCGCCTGCCTCCTTTGTTTGGCGTCAGCCTTCTCCCAGATAGACCTAACCTCCGTTATCAAGATAAATACGGTCACTATCGAGGATACGACCGGGACATTGGTCAAGAAAGGCAGATGGATAAATTCCCAGAACCGGCACACGTAGCAAACCGAGTCTATCCCGCACGCTATACATACGCTACCAGCGTAAAGTATGAACTTACTGACCGTCCTACGCATGCCGTACGAATTACGCTCCTCGCCCCTCAATTTAGCCTTGTAATAACCCGAGGCGAAATCCCACCCCATCGCCACCATAACGATGAACATCTCAAACACGACTACAGTCAGTAGCTCCCTCATACTGCAAATCATCTTAAAAAACTCCATTCTTCCGATCCTTTTTTTTTTAATTAGTTAAACAACCACTATGCTCTCATCCTCTCTCGCCGCCTCCCACTCGGCGAAATCGCTATCCACACGGTCTTTCAACGCCTTCCTTTCGTTAAGGAACGTCTTATAAGACTCCACGTACGACAAGTCCAGTATGCCCAGCTGGGCGGCGTTGTAGTCGTTCAGCTTCTTTTGCTCCACGTCCTTGTCCCATAGGGCGTTGATACAGGCCTCCAATATCTTGTTGGCCGTCAACGTGGGCCATACCCTGACCTCGTTGTAACTATAGGAGATCACGGGGGCCATATCGTCACCCATCTCCCTTGTCTCCTCTCTAACGTCCCACCGGTAAAGGTAGGATCCGTCACCGTCCTTTTCCATAGTGATCGGTATAGTGTCGCTATATGTTCTTTTCATGTCTTGTTATTTAATCGTTATACAAAAAAATTCCCGACGTGATACGTGCGGCTACGCCGACGTTTTACGAAATTCGGGGAAAAAGCAAAGGCGCGAACCGAAGTAACGAGCCGCAGCGGAAGGCGCAAGATTCGCATTCACGCAAGCGAGGCCCGCAATCGACCCGTAGTCCGCATTACCGCCAATCAGCACCACCTGCATGCGGTTAGCCGATGTGTAGGTGTAGTAGTAGTCGCACCAGTAGGTAGAGGAGCTACCGCCGACCTCCGTGGCCACTATATCGCCATCTTCCCCAAGCAACATCTTCTTGGCATAACCGTTTGTACGGCAGATATTGCCCTTTTTGTCATAGCCGGTGTAAGAGGTGTCGCTGAAATTCGACGGGTCATCGGTAGTCCATAATATGGATAATCCCGCATCGCCCGTGGTGACCTGTATATTGGCCCCGTCAGTATATTTCCATATATGGCCGAACGGATTCTCTATACCACGATACCTGTTAGCCATCAACGTGGCGTGAGTACCGCCGGAAGCGTTCTTCACCACATATGCCTTCTCTCCCGAGCCGTTCCCGAACTCGTTGGTATAGCCGCATGGAATAAGCGGATTTGTGTTATTGAAGTTAGTCCAATCCGTCATTTGCGTCAGTCCCGGACCTAAGCCACCTTGGGCGAAACCGTTAGCGTCCTTCTGGGCGTTGAAAGGCTTCTGGCTGTCCAGCGTGGCGTACTCGACGGCGAATAACCAGAACAGTATCTTGTGGGCGTTGTAGGTGTACATCTCCCATCCGCTGCCTCTTTTCCTCGCGGCTTGCCGGAATTGGTCTCGGGTGAGGTTGGTGACGGGACGGCCTAGCAAGGAACGGTAGGTGCCGTCCCATTCGGCGGTGTTGTCACCACCACGATATTCATTATAAGTTGAATCAACACCCAGACGAGACATAAGAAGATCTTTGCTTCTGTATATTGTAGCCTCATATGAACTTATAAAAAAATCATCCACGTATTTATATCCTGGTAATGGGATTGCAGATATCATGCATCTAAACTTGGTACCATTGAAGTAAAATTTATACCAATGTCTAGGTATCATTGTCATTATTGAAAAATTTTCAGGTTCACCGGAAGCTAGTTGAACGTCTGAATCGCTCCAACTGGTTCCAAGATATTTATTTATCCCACCTTTATTATCCAAAACGGCTCCTTTCATCTTACTCTGGATAGGTAACTCCCTATGCAATTGCATATTACCTACTCTAACTCCATCAGGACTAGATGATGCAGTATCCCATTCAACACCGTATGCATATCTTTCTTCTAGATCTGGTATATCTTCCCAAGCGGAGGTCCACTCGGTGGAGATGTCGCCGTACTCGAGCTTGATCTTGTGGATGGTGGAGGGATTTGTTGGTTTGTTACCGTAAGGATAGCTAAATATATTCAAGAATGTACTATTCGCAGTCGTTCCACTATTATTGACTAAATTCCAAGAGAATGTAGCAATTCCTTTTCCGTTTGTCGGTGTTATGATAGGTACAGGTTTTCCTGCACCTACTGCATCTCCACTATTGAACAACGCAAATCCAGTTGTCCCTTCTCCTAATTCACCCCATATAGTTACAGTGACCTGCGTCCCATCGGGTATCTGTTCCGCCAACCAATAATCAGCGATCTTGTAACTAGAGTTACTTACCTCCTTCCCCGATCCCAACAACAGATTCCTCCCGTACACGGGCAGCTTGCGGTACTTACCGTCGGCCATCAGAGACTTATCCTTGTCTCCCTTGGTCTCCAGAGTTATCGACACGTCCGGATCGTCATTTTGGGCCTTGTCCGGCGTTATGGTTATCTGGCCGTTAGACGGGGTGGATGTGACAACGGGCTTTAACTTATTAACGTCCGTCCTTAGACCGGTGACCAGATTCCGGATATCCGTATCGTCGTAATTATCCAATCCATCCAACTTACCCTTATCTTCGTCTGTATAATTATTGTCCGTATGGACGTAATTAGCGTCCTTTACGATGTGATCGTCATTTGTTAATTGGGATGTCTTGGTTGGGATCAAAGCTGTTATCTCCGCACGCAAGTCATTGAGAAGACCGGTTAGGGTTTCCTTATCCGTAATACCCTGCAAAAAAAGCTCGATCTCATGGAAGGTATCTATAGCGTCGCTCGCTCCATCACCCAATAACGTGTCGATATCCGCCTTGATAGAGGCGATCTCACTCCTGACCCATTCATCATCATAGTTGGATAAGCCGTTGATCTTAGATAACAGCTCATCCGTAAGGTCGTTTGTGCTAAGTCCCTTCCCTTTGATCTTCTCGACAAACCTATCGTCAATCTGTCCGGACGTGTAATAACCTGACAAGATACTCGTGACCTCCGCAAGTATTTGCTTTTTCAAATCCAGCAACACTCCGGCCATATCCTTATCCTCTGTCATACCGGACAAGAACTCCACCACCTCCTGCCATCTGTTGATGACATTGTCCGCGTCCGGATCTCCCGTTATAAACGTGGACAGATCGGAAGCAACTTTCCTTATGGCCGTGTCAAGATCCCCCTCTACCTCCTTCGCCCTGCTGATCTCGGAGGTTAAAGCCTCTCTTAACGCCGTGTCATCGTAATTACTCAATCCGTCGAGCTTTTCCAAAAGAGCGTCCGTCAAGTTGTTATCCGTATGCGTGTAATCGGCATCGGTTACGATATTATCCGGTAGAATGGGTATGCCTAACTCCTCTAGGGACTTATCCCCGACCAACTCAACCCCGTTGATCCGTGGTTTATTGGTCATACTTTCATAATCTCCGGTCCCTACGGCAGGAACGGAGATATCTCCCGTTAGCCTTACCGTTGTCACCTTGACGCTGCCACATCCCGTATCTCCACCTACGGAGCACGACCGTGGGATAAGGCGGAACGCATCGCAAGCGTCTACGGTGTACATGCCCTCCTTCCCTTTGTTCTCGATAAGAGTCAGCGTATAGACACCGTTATAATCTTGGTCTTTGCCTAGGTAGGTGAATCGTATCACGTTATCCCGGAAGTGGAGGTCTTTTACCTCCATCTTCCTGTAACCATTGGTCATGAAGACGCTAATGTTCTTGCCATCCAAAGACTCGGGCTTACCGTCCCGGAAGATGGTCCATTCTATATTGATGTCGTTTCCTATGCGAATAGCTTCCATATTATTGAAGGGTGAAGGGGTCTATTATTTTAAAAGATTCTCCATCTCCATTGGACACAATAATCTTTCCTTGGCAACTCTCGGAGATTTGAAAGACATAGTCTGATCCAGCTTTAAAAGATCCTAATACCGTACATCCTTTAAGAGAACCTGAAATTTGGAGTCTAGCCTGTCCTTCGATGTTAAATAGGTTATTAGTCACCATTAAATTTGCGCCATTCAATAATATATCTACATAATTATTTACCGTATTACCGCTAACTTCCATAGCGACATCATCTATATTAAGTCTATATCTCATATCATTAGTATCTATTTTTGAGTCAACGGTTCCTTTAACAGCTATGAAAAAAGACTTATTTGAGCTATTTTTCTTTATCCTGGCAGAACCTATCGATGGTTTTGCCACACTAAGGACATACACAGCAGTATTGGTTATACTATCAAGAATATATATTTCATTATTCATTGCCTTGCCATCCAAGGAAGCGTCCATAACCGAATCCTCGCTAATGCCATTATATGAATTTAAAAAAGTAAAAGTAAAAAACGGTACAGGACCATTTGTCACCTTTTTAAAAATATTTGAGTCTATTTTCCATTTTATGTTCTTAAAATCAAAATCAGCCTCATTTCCATATTCGTCTATAAGCCTATAAATATATCCTTTCCCACTCTCATGAGCGATTGGATACGATTTAGTATCATTATTGATATCATACCATATTTCCCAAGATCCTAGGTCTGATCCGGCGAAGTAATCATCACCTTCACGCATTATGGCAGATGCTTTACGTTCTAGTTTATTGGAAGATTTAGCCGTGACGATAATGTCAAAAGGTTTCTCCGCTGAAACAGCCTTGTATTTATCATTTACTTTAGTTACATAATCTGTGATCCTGTACTTGTTCCCTGCGACAAGAGAGCTTGCCTGAATCAAAGATACTATCTCCTGATAGGTTACAGAAATCATTGTTGAGCCGCCAGAACCAGCCAAATCATATTCTTGCCCATTTACATTTATTTTTCTGATTGTTCCCATATTTTTATTTATTTGATTGTTAATACTCCATCAGCAACCGTTGTTTGCGAATCGGAAATAAAAAAGGTTTCACCCGACACTTCCGCTTGTATATTTTTAGTAAAAACCAAAACACTACCTGAAACAAAAGCCTTTGTTATCCCAACTCCGGACTGTAACAAGGCTAACAAATCCTTTATCTGATTAGATTGCTCATCTATAATAGCCTTAAGCTCTTCGTTATTATTATTAAATTTATTGTTTAAACCTATAACTTTCGAATCTGTAGCATCATTTATCCTATCTTCCAAGCTAGGGATTAATACAGTTCCATCTTCCAATATAGACAAAGCGTTTTCTCGCGAGTTATCATCACGTCCTATCCCATAGGAAAACAGCACATTTTTATTATTTAGTGTTGGCTTATTAAAACGACCAAAAGAAACGCCATAATCCGAATTTACAAGCAGCCACTTCCCATGACAAAACGCCAACCTTGCAGGGGCTATATTACCTATAGTGCAATACTCTCCTCCTACATGTGAAAAAGAGCATCCCGGATAAACCTCATTACTATATCCTTCCACATGAACACAGAAGTTTTGGTCTGTATATTCTCTCCCCGAAAACAGAACATTATTGTATCCTTCCACATGATTTGCCTTATGTACTATTGGGGCACTATGTGAATAATATAAATCACCGCATATATTATTATATCCTTCTACGTGGCTTGTGTTATCACAAATAAAATTGTTACATCCCTCGAGGTGGCTTCGGGTGCCAATTGAAATGTTCAGAGCGAACTTCTCTCGTATAGATACAGCGTCAAAAAATAATGAGTGCTCAATATTTTCAGAGTTATAGACTCCGTAATCTTCTATGAAAGTCCTTAAAGACTCTCCACTCGTATCAAAAATAGGCCGATCCGCTATGCCTCCTACGGTATTTTCAATAAAATAAGGCTGGGTGCCTATTGATCCTCCTTCTACATGCGAACCATCTCCTAAACAATAAGAATATAATCCCTCTACATGCGATTGCGCTCCTAAGCACCATGTTCCCCTGCCCTCGGCGTGACCCTCGCTAGCGAACACATTCGTTTCGTAACCCTCCGCATGCGCCCTAGGACCGGTAGCGTTGGTATTCATACCCTCTGCGTGGGCGTAATTTCCTGCCGCCTTGTTATTCTCATAGTCATTGAATATCTCGGCGTTCTTGTAACCCGAGTAGTTTTGACCTACACCAAAGGCAAGGCTGTCCAATTCGATAAAATCCCCGTTTGCGCTTTTATCAACGGAGGATTTAAAAATATAATATCTATCGGCTATGATATTATCCGTAGGGACAAACACGTTCCCCGCCCCATTTCCGTCTTGGCCGGGCTTGCCTTGTGGGATACCTAAATCCAAAGCATAAATAGGTACACCTTCTGGGGTCTCCCCTCTCAAGACAAAGCCAGCCGTTGCCGAGCTATTAAAAGGAAGGGTGGAGACCGTACCGATAGAGACGACCGGAGGATCTCCCGGAGTTCCCTTCGGACCGGTTAGCAAGGATAATTCCACCAACACATTCCATCCGGGATTTCCAACATACCTCCATTGGATATCCGTAGACGAAGAGGCTAGTTCTATCTCCCTACCGTCAAGTCCCTTAAGTATAGCCATGGGGACTCTCACTAATTCCTCCTTAGCGGAAATACCGGGCAAAGATGACACGGAGGATATAGAGTCAATCTCCTTGAACTGACTTAAATCCTTGGACTCCTCCGCTAAGATCTTTTTACTCTCAGCGGCGATCGCACGTAAATCCTCGGGCGTTAGAGTAAAGCCGGAAGACAATGTAAGATCCCCTACAGCCATATTATCGTATGTTATTCTTGTTTAAGGAAAATATTTGCCGCATCGTCTATCACGGTTGACAATATAGCCTTGCAGTCTTCGTCCGAGACTCCATCTTCCAAGACTATCGATTTCCTGCCTTTGTCCACAATGTTTACATAACCGAACCTAAGCTCTCCTTTTTTGACCGAGGCCAATACCTCTGTTACCTTTTCGCCCGCATTCCGTGTTGTCTCATAGGAGATATCATAATCTCCTACCGTGTTTTTGTATTTGCTTCTCAATACAGATGATAATGTTGATAGTGCCATGTTAATTTCCCCTTTCTATAATGTTATAAATTTGCCCGTTACACTCGTAGGCCAGAGATCCCACACGTACCCCGTCCTTGATAAAAGAGCCTGTTATCCGGTCTATCCGCTCATCGGTCTTGACCGAGGCGAAATACTGTATCTTGATACCGGCCACGTCCGAGTAGCCGTTTATTGTCCTTGTGTCGCTCGTTATCTCCATGGTCTTACACGTTTAAAAGGTCGAAGATCTGCCCGAAAGCGCCGGCGGTCAATGTCTTGTTGCAGCATTTCTTTATCAATAGGGATTCCTTGTCGCTGATGTCCATATCGCCATCGGCGGCGTTGATCCTTGTCATTAGCTTGTAGGACTCATATTTCTCGTCCTCGTTCATCTCATCGCCGGAAGAGTAAAGCCTAGCGCATACTATATCTTTGATAATCTGTACTTTTCCGAACTCGTCCTTCATGTCTTCCCCCTTAAAGGTCTTTAGGGGTTTGTTGAAATTTACTTTCATGATTTACTGTATTTTAGTTGTTAATAATTATTCTATATATAAAAGTCCCGTAGCGGAATCCCATTTGACATTATATCTAGTCCCTGATGTGGATTCAGTGTTTACTTGTGTTACCGAAGGCATAAGATCCATACGTAAAACGGTACGCCATATTCCTGGCGAGTCGTTTGAGAACTTCTTGGTCCCAAGCTGTATCTCTCTTATCCCATGCTCGCAATACAAAAAATTCATGAACCCACTATCATTTCTGGTAGACTCACATTCTAATTTTACCATATTAGAATCGTCTGCGTTAGTGACCGCTACTTTTATGGCGGTTCTCGGGACTTCGACCATAGTTCTTATCGCCAGTGATTTTTTGATGAACAAGGACGCTGTCCCCGCATCATTCGTTGTCCTATAATTATATCCTACGCTCAGTTTATACGTTGACTCATTGCTATCAGATATCCCGATCTCACATCTGCTTGAGTCCATGTACATCTTATAACTCCCGTAATATTCATTATTCGTTGTTCCATAAAGCTGATTATTGTTAATCGCAAATCCTCCAATTGTACCCCTTACTGCGTCCAAACTGGTTGCGTATAGATTATCTACGTCGATCATAGATGTCTTGAAATATCCATTAACTATCACAGTGGCAGAAGTTAAGGCCTTTATTATGCTAGCCTCCTTACTCCATGCAGGAAGATTGTTAATAGCTTCTTGCGCTGATCCGGCTGTAGTTACGGCTTTAGCGGCATTTGATATGGCCGTAGCTGCGTCTTGAATAGCCTTGGAAGCGTTTGAATATGCTGTACTGGCAGTCGATTCGGCAGACGAAGCCTTACTCCATGCGCTAGAAGCGTCAGACAAGGCTTCGTTAGCTTTCGATAGAGCCGAACTAGCATTACTGCTAGCGTTATTGATCGTATTTTTGACATCCGTATTGAACATATTGAATGTCACCGCCCCTACAAGATTGATCCTCTCCGCCTTGATCGTGATGGTGGTTGCCGTCTGGTTGATATACGATATGATATTATCGCCGTTCTCCAAGCTCTTGGCGGCGAACAACGTATTTCCCTGCGTAGTGTTGATCCATCCCGCCGTGTCTATCTCATTCCTTATATTATCCACCCTCGTTGATATGGCCGATATTTGCCCTGCGGTAATATTCAATTGAGAATCATACTTGGTATACACCTTACCTGTTTCCTCATCCACATAATCCTTCGTTGCCGCCAGCTTGATAGACTCTTCTGTTTGCTCTATCCTTGTCTCCAACCTGATAATGGCATCCGCCAAGTTATCGATAAACAAGGAAACACCATAAATCAGTATTTCCCCATCGAAAGATATACGGAAATCGCCACGTTCGTCCCATTTCCCCGCTTTCGAAATCTTACGATACGAGGATGATGGTTCCAAGGACATGGAGACATAAAGGCTTGATCCCTCGAAACCTGCGGTCAATATCCCCGCCTTAACAACCCGGTAATGTAATGAGAAGGAATAGTCATACTCGGTCGCCTCGGTCTCATGTGACGGTATGTTTATAACGTCATTCCGCTGGAGGATATACGAGTCACTGATACGTAAGACATTTCTGTTGCCGTCTTGATAAATATCTGAAACTCCCCTCTTCTCTGACAGGAAAGAATCATTGGCGTAAATAAACGATCCGTCATGTCCCCAAAAACTTATTGAGTTCTCTGTCACCCAATAGTCCGTATTTTGGGAGAATGAGCTATTTTTCAATATATTGCCCGGCTCTAATGATATATCGTTCCTGATGCCTTCGATTGAACTCTCGAATTTCCCGTTCATTATGGAAAATTCCTGCTCGATCGTATTACCTGTATCAAGGATGTAGGTCGAATTTTCAAAGTAAGCCCCGTTACCGTAAATCCCCCAAACACCGGTCAAATCTATACCGTTTTTGGTTCTTATCCCGGAAAGATTTCCGATACGTGCCTTGGTCGCGTTATCGGGGTCTGTCTTCATCCCATACACGACATCCATATATGGAGCGCCGATCTCGTCGATCGTAGTAATCTTGACAATACCCTTTCTGGTAGAATCAGCCACGCTATCTATACGGGTTAATACATCTCCTTGCGCAATGTCGGCTTTATCACCGGCAAAGTTGACAAACGTAATCCAGTCCAAGCGATCTTCACCGTCCGATAAATTACCGATGCCGACTTGATCAACCCGAAGTTCGTATTGCTTGATGATATTGTAATCATTCTCCCCTGTCGGCATTCCCCCAAAATGTTGGACCATCAATATATCCCCCGAACGGAACGGATTGTAGAGCACGCCGTTCCCCGTGTCCAAGTAAATCCTTCCGGTCGCATGGTCGTAATACTCCACCTTCATCATCCCTGAGAATGTCACGTTGTCGTTTTCGCCACGAAGCTGAGAGACGATGAACTCATAGACCCGGAGACTGCCTCTCACATTTATATCGTCTATCTCTAAACGGAATTTCTGTTCCTCTACACCAGCCGAGTTAACCCGTTTATATGGAGCAATATCCCAACCGAAGCCATTAGGGGAACCGGATATAAACGTATGGGAACCCACTCGTTTCTTGAATAAAACATTCCCACGGAACCATGACTCATCAAATATGGCACGACCATCGGCCTTGATCTCCCAGCCCTTGCCGTCCATGCCGTCGAGGAAGATGGAGGAGCCTATCTTTTTGTCGAAGATGATCTCACCATGAGCCGTGTCATTGACATCCTTCCTTAAATATTTCTTATTAAGTTCTTCGGGCGATAATCCCCCCCCAATGACATATCCTCCTTTGGAAACGGACCCTTCATTTCTGACGTTGTCAATGGCATCCCAAATTTTATCAATCGTACTAGCTATCGGTTTATCGCTAAGGGATATCTCATAAACCGGGATAACCCCACCTTCTTTTATGGATAAGCTCTGGATAATAATGCTATAATCTGTTCCAAAATCAGCGTCATACAATGGGAGTCTCATGCCTTCCCTAATCAAATCGTGCAGATTCCCGTTTCGAGCCATGTATATCTCATCTACTCCTATATCGTAAGTATAGGTCACATGATCATGCTCAGCCAGATAGGAAGTAGCCGCATTTAATAGCTTATCTTCCGCATATTTTACATATTTATCTGGCATCGTGATATTCAGCAAGATAAAACGATCTCCCGTTGACAGATTCTGTCCGGCATTAGGGACTTGGAAGTTGTCTCTTGTGGATTTGTTAAGCGTTATCTCATAGTTACCGTTCTCCAATTGAATCACTTCCACAATCTCGAACTCATAACCTGTCAAATTTCCGCTTCGTATTGATATCGTCGCCGTCTCTGAGGTCAAGTAATCTTTGATATTGAATCCGATGTTCTTGATCGTCACCTTGAAAGAACCCGACGTCTCTGTTTCTTCCGTTATTTTCTCAGCGGAGACAAGCTCATCTATTCGTCCTATACCGGGTAACTCCACACCCGCTATAGAAGGATAGATATCCTCAAATAATTGGGTGTATTCCCTTACCCCATAAGCGGAGATATTTTTCGATTCAATATAGCTCTTGCCTGTCTCCAGATAACCGGGTAACATCAAGTTCCTCTTGCCAGAGAAGTCCGATTCTCGCTTATTGTAATCGGAAGGTATATTGCGTTCGCCCCCATAAGCGTACAACCTAGTGACAATCGCCTCGTCAGCATTGACATCCCTAGTTATCTGGTATAAACCGTTATCCTTACCGTAATAAAAAGTATGATTCAAGGAATCTTCCGGGTATCCGATCCTCACCCTTCTCTTGGTAACGAGGAAATTTAGCCCAAACTCCTTATTGATCATCACGAGGGCATTCCAGCAAGAGGTATTGTCTATCTGTATTTCTGCCTCCTCGGTCTCAACGCCCTCATAGACATCGATAGTCCATCCCGGATAATCACGGTTCATGTTCGCCTGTATCCTCTCGGCAAAGGTCTTGACGGTACCTACAAATGAGAAAGACGGACTAGGCTGGTAATGATAATCATTGCCATACGGGACATAATCCAATAACTGACAATTCTGTAACTCTACATCTACCGTATTGAATACCAAATCATACTCAAAGGCGTCTTGAGCACTGCCAGAAGAAGCGCTCTTCGTTTGGGAAGGGATATAATATAAATAGAAAACCTCTCCCCTATAAGTCAAATAGTCGCCTATAGCGAAATTTATCACGACTGGGGATTCGAACGAACAGGATATTGTCCTTTCGCCCATAAACGATCCGTTATACTCTAGTTCCTTGATCGTACAACGTTTTATTTCACCTGTCTTATCGTAAACAATCCACCCCATACTACCTAATGATAAATTGCTCCTCCGGTTTGGTCACCCTAAATTTCATCTTAAACTCAGCGACATCCCCTAACCTTACATCGCTCGTAAAATCAAAATCGCTGAACCCTTTAAAGTAAGCCCCCTTGCATCCTGTATATGAGTAGGGAGAGTATATGTTTAGATCTGAGCCATTGGTTGTCATATATTTGAACAGGGATTCTTGCTTGGCCATAAAAGAGCCTTGCGAACCTTTATAAACCACGGATATCTCAATGTCATAAGCTTTTAATTTAGCCACGTCCGGGAAATAAACGTCCTCTCCGTCCTCATCCTTCCAGTCACGGGAAGGCAACTCCTTTGTCTCAAGAGGGACGAATAATGGCACGCTGGTAGTCTTGACGCCAAAGTCAGCGTATAGATCCTTCGTTTCCGATCCATTCGCCTTTTGAAATATCAGTGTATCTCTATCTGTTCCCATAACAAAAAAAGAGAACCTACAACAGGATGGAATCAACCATCATGTCATAGGCTCTCTTCGAAGCTCTTGTTTATTATGAAAGCAAATATAGATAATATTTATATCACAACAAAACAATATAGATAATATCTATGCAATATATTAATCTTTTGGTCTTGATTTCTCGATATCCATCAAGAAGTCCCTCACGCAAGACATGGCTCTTATCTTGTTCATGAACCTATCATAGGTCTTTTTATTCCATTCCTTGTGATCCGGCATCCAGTCATTGAATATCTCCATGTAGACCACCTCTTGAGATCTGTCCTGTACGGTGACGCATAAACCGCCCGTCTCCGTCATTATGCCTATTTATATATACCGGTTTCTTTCCGATCATACACTCCAACGCAATCCTTTGTACGTTCTTCAATACTTCTATCGTTTCCATATTCCTTATATTATTAATGTATAGTTATCAATCACCCGAATAAATCCTGTTACCATACAAGCTACCCTTACCTACATGAGATAAGACAACATGCTTGCGATACTCGATGCGTCTAGCTTCTTCCTCTGCCAATCTCTTAGCCTTGGCCTCCTTATTCTCTATCTCTATCTTGGCGTTATTCCATGCTATAGAAAGACACTTGCCAAAAGACCAAGAGAATTTGCGGTAGTGTCTGAATAACCTCCATGCGTCTTTCATGATCTCACTCTTGTTGTATTTCTGTGTTGCCATTGTGCTGTTGTTTTATTTTGACGATGCAAATGCAATGTATATAACATTACCATGCAAGACAAAAGCAATAACACAGCATTACTTTAATATTAATTAGTAATATAAGTAACATTACTTATATAAGTATGTGTAATTTTGTAGCATTAAAATTCGGATATATGGATAATATTGAAGCATTACTAAAAGAAAAAGGATTGACTAAAACGGCTTTCTCTGATTTACTCGGTATCAAAAAGCAAAATCTAAATGGATTAATGAAGAACCCCACTTTAGAGACCATAAAAAGATTTGCTTCTGTTCTGGGTGTTGAAACATGGCAACTTTTCGCCTCCCCCTCCGAAGTACAAAAAGAGACTGATGGTGGGTATAAGTGCCCTAATTGCGGGCATCCATTGAAGATAAAGGTGGAATGACCTCAAAATAAAAATCACGAAAGTTTGTTTTCTGCATACAAATGACAAATAAAAATATAAAAACCTCAATATGTTATATAACACGCTCTACATTCCTTTGCTTACTTTATATTATTGTAAATTTGTTTAATTCAAAAACGCATAAATAGAATCTATTTAAATACTTTAAACATCATGGGAATATTTGACTACTTTAAGCTGCCGTTTAGGAGACATAATATTAAGGCAGATGCGCAAGGGGAAAATATCAATCAGATAGAAAAAGAGAGCCAACCGATATACGTAGAGAATCTTCCTAAAGAACATATAGAGAATAAAATCGAATTAAAGGACTCATATCCAAAATCGTATATACCCATTGACAGCTTTACTGCGTCTAAAGTAAAGCCCATAAACAAAGCAGAGCACCCTATTGATACAAAAGAAAAATATATTGAGGTAAAGGGAGAAGTGGTTGTTTTAGATAATTTGGATGCTAATCAATCAATAAGATCGGCTACAAACGTAAGCATGAACAAAGAAGTAGCAAAGACAAACAACAATAATACAACTGTTAAACGTAAAAAAAGAAAAACGATAGATCAGAATATAGATCTTTTAGAAAACGAAGAAGATACAAAATATAAGGAGGATGAATTAAATGAGGAACAAAAAGCCGCCGTATCTTTCGAAGGGAAACATTTACTTGTGCTTGCAGGAGCAGGAACGGGTAAAACTAAAACTATTATATCAAGAGCTTTGCATCTTGTCAATAAGGGGGTATCCCCTTCTAAAATATTGATTTTATCTTTCACAAGAAAATCTGCCTATGAAATAGTTAGTCGTATAAAATCTTTAAACGCTAAATCCATAGGAATTACCGGGCAGACTTTTCATTCTTGGTGTATGGGAATCATAAAAAGCAATCCTAATATCTTTGAATGCTCAAACTCCACATGCTTAGATGAAGAAGATAGAGAGAGTGCTATAAAGCTGTTATGTGGAAAAAAATTTAAAGATAAAGATGACAATAAAATCTCTCCCGCTCTTATAGTAAACATATATTCATATTCTTTAAACGCAAAATGTTCTCTGAGTGAATCCATAAGAGTAAAAGCTTATGATAATGGAAATATAAACTTACTGAAAGATCAAATAGAAAAAAACAAACCTATATATGAGGATATTATCAAAAAATATATTACATATAAACAAGAACATAATTATATAGACTATGATGACATATTAAAAATTGTTGCTGTAGGATTAAAAAAGAATCCTAATATAGCTCAATTTATAGCATCAAGATACGAGCATATACTTGTGGATGAAATGCAAGATACAAACCCTCTGCAATATGAATTGCTGTCTTCATTTTATGATTACTGCCATCTTTTTTGTGTAGGAGATGACGCTCAATCAATATATGGTTTTCGAGGTGCAGATTTTAAGACCATGCACAGTTTTACTAAAATAGTACCAGATTCACAATCTTTAAAATTATCATTAAATTATAGATCAACTCAGGAAATATTAGACATATCTAACTGGGTTTTATCCGAATCTCCTCTAAAATACGACAAAGAGTTAAAATCTTTTAAAGGGCATGGAGATAAACCTAAAATGATACATGTAAACAACGATTGGGATGAAGCAAACCATATAACAGATGATATACTTATATCAATAAACGAAAGAGGATATGAATATAAAGATCATTTGGTTTTATCTAGATCTAACTCTGGATTAAAAAAAATTGAAGCTTGTTGTTTATCTAAGAAAATACCTTATAAAATATTTGGAGGAACACAATTAATGCAATCAAAACATGTTAGGGATGTTATGTCAGCTCTTAGAATTGCAGCAAACTTCCATGACGAATTGGCTTGGGTAAGATATTTACATTTATGGGCTGGCATAGGAGATGCTACTACAGCAAAGATTATACAGCATTTATATGGATGCCAAACCTTGAATAACTGCGTGTCAAGATTAAAAGGTTTAAATTTACAACTTGAAATACACAAAACATTAGAAAGTATAGACGGATTACAATCAAATCCTTCAAAGGCCATAAAAGTAACATTAGATATTATGTCACCACGATTAAAAGAATTATACAAAGATAACGAGTGGAATAGCAGGAAAAAAGACTTTAAACTACTAAAAGAAATAGCGCAAGATAGTGGAAGTATTGGCGAATTTATAGCGGAATACATTCTTGACCCTAAATTAGGAACATACAATAAGGGTGGAGGAAAAGAAGAAGATTTTGTGACATTATCAACAATACATTCAGCAAAAGGATTAGAAGCAGCAAATTGCTACATAGTGAACGTGTCTCCTTATTCATATCCAACCCCAAGAGCCATCTTGAATGGTATAGATGCTATTGAGGAAGAAAGAAGATGTTTATATGTTGCTTTAACAAGAGCTAAAGACAAACTTTATTTATATAGAAATATTTTAGCAACATCCATTGAAGAAAGTAGAATTTCTTTTGATTCTTATAATGAAATTATAGAAAAAGGAATGTGTTTTATACAACGCAAATTCGGAACTAAAATAAAAATTGTAAACATAAAAGAAGAAAATGAGCCTATTGTATATTTTGTAATACAAGGGGATGAAAGTAATATACATAGTATATCCGAATGGGCATTTCGAAAAGCTTATGTCACAGAAGAAGATTATAATGCGTCAAATGCTGGACTATTTTATTTCTTAAATAATGTCCCTTATGATATAATAACTATGGAATATTTAAACTCCTCGGTTCAGTTTGAAAATAGGGAATATAATGAATCTAAAATTTCAACCGACTTTAACGATTTTGATTTTAATTAGACAATTTGTCCATCTATCCAATACAAGCCCGGTCATCCGGGCTTTTTTATCCCCTTACAGGTAATCCCTAGTTACAAAACGATAAAAAGCGACAGAATCAAATCCAGCCGCTTTGTCGGTGATGGTTCAAGAGCAGATGCCTACATTATATAGATAAAATCTATAATATTATACACACATATAAATAACATCTATATACATCGTTTTTTATACCTTATTTATTCTAATTTGATTTAAACAATATTAAATAACAATCTAACTAACATGGTTTCTGATACAAAGTAACGTAACTTTGTTGCGCAATCTTATTGATCAACTTAAATTCATAAGAATATGATTCGTACAATTCCTAATCCAATAATTAGCGTCGATGATGTTAGACGCTTTAGAGATGTTATGCGAAAATGCGTAACAGGGGATTTTACGGATGAAGAAAAAGAAAATATCAGACTCCGTAAAATCGAGATGAAAAGAGTAGATGACATTGTAAGACAGAACAATGGAGGTAAAAACCCTATCCTCGGATATTAATTATTCGGTTCATTTTCTCTCTGAGAAAGATGATCTTTCTGAATTTTCATGTGGTAACAACGAATTAGATAAATTCTTTCATGAGGAGGTATTCATTTGCATGAAGTATAAGTATGTTACAGCATACTGTGTTAAAGATAAAAACGGATTGATCATTTCTTTGTTCACACTGGCTCATGACGCCGTAATACTATCCTCAGAAGAGGATAAAGAGGATTTCATATCAGAGTCTTCGATGAGTATCAGTGAAGAATATATAGGTACATTCAAGAATCAATCCGCTTTTCCCGCCGTAAATATTGGACATTTAGCCGTAAGGAAGGAATTGCAGAGCGAGGGAATTGGAACATTTGTCATTAACTTTGTGACTAATACATTCGTTGACTACAAAATAAGCGGATGTCAATTTATAACTGTTGATTCCATTAATACCCCTAGAACAAATAAATTCTATGTGAAAAATGGATTTATCAACCAAACCAACAATGATACATGTAATTCTACAAGAAGAATGTACTTACCACTTAGAATATACCAAGATAAATAGATAAAATCTATATCAATCCAATATAATATAGATTTTATCTATAATAAAAATAATCCAAAGACTTCAATATATCTCCTCTCCATTAAATACCTGCCCACGAATCATAACTTTGCGAATTACCCTCACCAGTTCACATGGGGTATCAATAAAGCTATCGTCATAGGCGTAAACCGTACACGTGCCATTGTTGGACAAGACAGATAATCTAGATTGGTCATAGCATTCCACGTTCACGTAAGAATGTAACCCGCATTCCATATTAATGCTAGTGTTATTGAAACAGTATAATTTAACCGTAGCCCAATCCTTTATCTTAATCACCCCGGAAGAATCTCCAATGACAAATACGGAGTCTTCCGATCCTAGTTCGGCATTGATCTGACGATCTAAAAAAATCCGGTTGTCTTCCAGTTTTTTCAAATCCTGCTCGGAGGCGAAATAACGTCTTACGATCTCCAACGCCGGAGTGGAGTGTTCCATGAAATACTCCGGCCATCGTTTCCAGACCTTGATGATCATATCAACATCCTTATTGCTTCTTCCCCACAATCTCCTGCCGCTGGAACAAACCCCTAAATCGGCAAGTTCGCTAAATAATTTGTTTGTATCCATGATTATATATTATTGAATTCTTACAGCTTTCCCGCCCTTTCCTTGTACGATCACGCTTGATAAAGCGTTTTGTATTACGGTTGAGCTCTTCTGTATCTCAATCGCCGCATCAGCGCTCGCCTTTGTGTTCGCAGCGATAGCGTTAAGCTGTTGTAGCTGCGCTTGCGCCGTAATGCTCATCGTAGGTAACAGGTTCCCCGCAATATTCTCCAACAAGTTACGCTTTACGCTCACGTCATGACGGATAGCGTTCAGATAACTACCTAATAAGTTTGCCGTGTCCTCTGTCACTCCTTTGATGCTTGCCGAAAGACCTTTCTTATCACTGTCACCAGTCGTATCGGTAAGGGTTATCCCTGCCTTCTCTGCCGCCTCATTCAAATACTCCCAAACCTTCTGGCTTTGCCCTATGACATCTCTCAACCCGGATAATTCCGTGACAAGGCCTGACATATCGCTTCCAGACATTGTCCCGTCGCCCAAAATCCCGCCTTTCCCATCCTTACCAAACAAATACTCTCTCAGGGAACTCATGGCGGTCTCTATGTATTGGGTTTGAAGTATATTTTTCAAAACATTCTTCATTATATCAGCTACGGTCTTGTCAAAGGCTTCCGCCGCATCCTCCCCAGAGGCGAATGCGTCAACCAGAGAATCAGCGATGCTACCGGCCCAGTCTTTCAGGTCTATATCGTACAAGTCTTTCGCTAAATCCTCATAGAAATATCTCAGTTGATCGTCAAGCTCAGCTATCTGCTGTTTATAATCCTCTATTTTTGATTGATCCGTTTTTTTCTTATCCTCCTCGGCTAGCATCTGCCTCTCAATCTCTTCCCTCTGGCGTTGAAGGTTTCGAACCATTTCATCCGTTTGTTTCTCTGAAGCCTCTCCCAACTGCCTTTCAATTTCCTTTTGCAAATTTGTATAGGCGTTTTGTAGCTTTTGCACCTCCAACTGGGATCTTTTAATCGCCCTATCCAGCCTCCTGTCATGGAATTGCGCTATCTTGCCTACAATATTCGGGATAAAGGAAAGAGCGGACGCAGCCATTTGTATCGGGTTTCCACTGGTCAATCCTTGAGTTAGACTTCCAAGCTCACCTAACATGTCTCCAGCAAAAGATAAGGTGTCGGATACTCCCTCGTTCCCTAAAGAGTCAAACATACCAGACCAAGCGTCAGTGACCTCCTTGATCATTTGAGCCGCATCATTGGCGTACTGCCCTAAAGAGGACAAAGCCTCTTTCTTCTCTTCCTCATTTCCTTCCTTTAGGGCCTTATTATATTCATCAAGACTGTCCTTGATTCCTTGAAAGGGATTTTGTTTATTCAGCTTTCTTTCTTCCTGAGAGACTTGCTTCACTAATCTCAAATACGTCTCCAAGGAAACGGTAGTCTTCTTTATGTCATCATTCTCATCCTTATAGGATAGGACATATTGGGATTCCCCGGTTTTAGGATTCTTGATTTCTTCCACCGTATCCATCATCTTTTTAGCCTCAGATACGACTTTTCTCATATTGGAATAACCAAGAGCGGCGGTATCCCCGAACAGCTTCTGCCATATGGGAGATAACTTGATAGACTCTTCCCGTAAAGATTGAATCTGCTGGGCATATTCTTTAATGACCCCTGCGTCCAAAGTCTTTTGTCCCTCCTCTGACAGGGACTTATAATAATCGGTATTCCTGAGATTGGATAACATGTCCTCTCTCTTATTCTCGAGCGCCTTTATCTTCTCGTTAGCGTCAGCGTATTTCTGCACCATGGTCAAGGCATCTTGGATAACCGCCTCCGAGCCGCTCCTCGTGGCTTCCCTTATCTTATCAACGATTTCCTTCGCTATACCGCTAGTGTCACCTAACATTTCCTTCAGCTTGCTTTCTGATAAATCGCTTAGCTCCTCATATGTCTTTCCTGTTTTCTCTAATAGGACTTCCCTTAAATGATCCGCTTGGGAGTTTATACCATCCATCGATGATGCGTCCGTGCCAAAAGCTACCTTTAACGACGCCTGTTTATCCCCGGTGATATCAAATATCTGTTTGTACAGATTCCATTTTCTCGTACTCTCCTCGACTTGTCTGCGAATAACCTCCATCGCTTCCGAGGAGCTACGTTTGATGCTATCCAGATCGATATCCGTGTACATCTTCTCAATCTCCTTGTTGACCTTGATCCGATCCTTGTTATCTCCCATTACCTTTTGCAACTCAGACTGGACATTCTTCAGAGACTCCTTGAATTTATAGGGATCAAAATTCAAGCCGGCGAAACGGGTGTCTTCGTTTACCGCCTTCGTGGCGCCCTCCTTTCCAAGCAATGAAACGTATTTATTATATGTGTCCATCGCTTCTTTTATCAGACGAACTTGCTCCTGAAATTTCTCGGCTATAGGATCTTTGCCTTTTTTCTTGCCACTCACGGATATATTGAACTTGTCAACGACCGATTGAAGCTCTTGGATACGCCTCTTGTCCGCCTTTATATCATCCTCAGAGAAAAGTCCTTTTGTCCCCTCTTTCCGGGCCAGTTCGTCTTTTGCGTCGCTCAACTCATCCTTTAGTTTCTTTAGCCATGCGGCGTAATCATCATCCTCTTTTGGCACTAGGTGCTTCAAGCTATTATTCCCGGACACGAAATCCGATACGGACTTTCTCCATCCTTTTAATTCCTCTTTCAATCCATTGATATTCTTGTCACTTTTGCCTAAATTATCAAGGAATTCTTTCGTATTTTTAGAAGACTCCTCTAATCTTTTTAATTCATCTTCGTACTTTATGACATTATCGGCCATTTCGGCGAGATCCTTGTCTGTCACATAGCCAAAATAAAAGATATCTTCCATATTGGTGGCCTCCCCGACATGGAAGCGTCCGCTTCCGTTGCTGATCACCATGTTTATGTATTTGATCTTGTCCCGAAGCTCTTGTGCCCTCTCTTCCGCCTCTTTTAAGCCTTGGCGTGCTGATATTTCATAATTACGCTTTTGTTCGGCATTCAATTCTCGCATTTTCTGAACAGACAACTGTAATGATCCACTATAAGCGTTCACCTCCATGGAAGCACCCTTAAAATGAGATTTAAGAGAGGTTGTTATGGTTTCCAATCTCTTTGATTCCTCGGTTGTCTTATTCTGCTTGTTAGATAATAACTCGTATTCATCTATTAGCTTTTCCATACCCTTATTTTCCTCGAAATTGGTTTGGAGCTTACCAAGCGATTCATTTAGGTCCGTTATTATTTCTTGCGTGCCCTTAGCTTTATCCGAAAATAAAAAGAATGCACCGGTCAATCCGGCAATAGCAGTTGCAATGATTACAAAAGGATTTGATTTTGTGACAGCATTAAGGACTCCCATCGCAACGGATTGCGCCTTCGTTGCTTGCGATAATCCCCGCATGGCTCTTGTCAAATTGGTTATTGTCTGTAATTGTTCTAATGCAAGCCATGCTTTTGAAGCCGCGGTAAGCAATAAGATTGCGGCCTTATAACTTCCATAAGCGGAAACCGCACTCAATATATATTTAGATAACTCCTCCCAATTACTCATCGTATCGGTTATCAGGTCAAGCCCTTTACTTAGCGTGCTATTGTTACTCTGTGCTATATCTGCGAGCATCACATCGTAAGCGTCACGTAGGTTCGCTAATTTACCGGCGAGAGTATCGGCTAGAGCGCCTTGCATGTTATAGAATTGACCGCCTTCATTCGTCAAGTCCCAAAGGACATCCTTAACCATCTGGAAAGAGACCTCTCTTCTGGATATTTTATCAAAGACATCTCCTACTGTTATTCCGGTTTCACCTAGCTCCTCAAACTTTTTTCTTAGTTGTTCCAACAACGGAATGCCGGCCTCCGTGAACTGACGCAACTCTGTCCCTTTCAAGAACTCGGCGGATCGCACCTGTCCATAAGCTAGGATGATACGCCCCATATCCACACCTACGCCGGCGGAGATATCCGCTAAGCGTTTTGTCGTATCATACATCTCCTCATAAGGGATATTAAAGGCGGCAAGCTGTTTCGTATATCCGGCGAGTTCCTTGAACTCAAAAGGGGAAACGACCGCAAGCTCCTTGATCTGGCCAAACAGTACGTCCGCCTTGGTAGCGTCCTTAAACATGGTCTGTAACGCCACACGCTGCTTCTGGAACTCTCCGCCTATCTCGATTATTTGAGTCAAGAATCTTTCTGCCGCATATACGGAATATATATTCGCCAACTGATTGCGGAGTTGAACCGCAAGGTTGAATTGCGTACGCATATTCTTGGTTATTCCTCCAAGGGATCCTGCGTACTTACTTGCGGAAGAGGACGTATTACTATACTCCCCCCGCAGCTTTCTGACTTGCTCTTGTAGTTTTTTAATCTTTTCCCGGCTTTCATCATATGAGTTCTGGATGCGCTTGTTTATCTCCTCGATCCGTTTAGCACGGACATCACTTGCGGAGACATTCGTATTTATCCCGGCCTTGGCAATTGCGTCTTGAATAAGTTTAGTGGTATTAGCCTTATCCACGACGACATCAATCTTAAACTGTTGCCCTCTTAAAGCGTTCTCTATAGAGGATTTCAAAGATTGGCCATTTAAACCGACTTGAATATCCAAGTCTTTCAAACGTTTCTCTACAGCTTTTATATCTTTATCTGTCAGTTCTTTTAATCCTAATTCGAACCATAGTTTACCAAGACTTCCCATAATGCCTCTACTTTTTTATTATAAACTGGGAAAGATCGATTACAGGCTTTGATCCATCCTTATATTTATCTTCCCATTCTTTTGTTTTCTTGAATACTTGTTGCTTGCTTGGGCGCTTAGAGTCACGACCTCTCTTATCTCTCTTCCCGTCTTTGTCCATCCCGTAATTTATCACAGGCTTGTCTATAGTAAGAAGCTCGATCTGAGCGCAAGAAAGGACGCATCTGTACTCATACATAGGAATGGTCAAAAAACCGAAAAAGAAAGACCTCGAAGCCATTAAATTAGGGTGCTTCTCACCTATTGTCCATGCTTCTCCGTACGCTGTTCGAGAAGGATACGATCGGCTTCCTCCTTCTTCAAATTCATCTTCGAGTCTCTCATCGCGGTCGCTAATATGATACACATCCAATAGTCCTGTATGAGCGACGCTTCTTTTTTTTTACCTTCCGTAATGATGGCCGCTAGAACCTCCGATGGTACATAATGATAAAGAACTCTCCATAGTATACGATAAAGCAATACAATTGACATTAAACCATTCAAAAGTATCAAGGCCGCCGTCTTGGCCGGAACCTCATTGTCGTTTTTACAGTTCAAGGCCACGTCGGTGATCTTCTCCAACGTATAAGGGCGCATCCATCCAATCTTGAAGTTTATCCTTCCCCATCGTATCGTGCTCTTGGAGGCCGTCCTGACCTCTTGCATCGCCCGCTCATCCTTTCTTGAAGGCTCTGTTAGTTTCCCTGCCATAAAAAAATAGGATTATGAATAAGGGCTGTCTTAAACTCAAGACAGCCCATTAATTTTTAAGCTACCGCTTTCTCCAAAATGAAAATGTCGGAACCATCCTCGTTCTCCAATGGGGTTACGGTTACATTGAAATAAGCAGGGTTGTCACCATCCGCAACGACAAGGCTTCCATACATCTCAATGCTCGGTAGGATCACGATGACATCCTTGTTGTCACTCATCATGATAAGAGCGCCGGAAATTTTCTTGGGAGCCATACTATACGCTGCACCGGAATAATTCTCATCCTCCGCCAAATTGCTGGTAGATGCGATATCCTTTTTTTTATCCATGAACAGGTCGTTGATAACCCCTTTTAAGCTGGCCACCTGAAGGGATATATCCGAATCGCCCTTTTCCGTTCGTGTCACCCAGTTAGCCCCGGTAGTCAATTTGATTTCCGTGGTCTCCGGTTCTCCCGTATTAAATGTCACGCCATCGGACAATACGGGAAGTTCCATATCGACAGTAATGGCCGAGGCTAATTTTGCCACGGTCAAGGGAGTCTTACTATAATACACCTCGTCCATCTTGTTAAAGACGGCCCTTAGCGCACTTAATTGCTTGGTAACGGTTATTTTTGCCATGTCTTTTATCTTTTATTGTTAATACTTATATGAATCAGTTTGATTTATTCGCAATTCAGCGTTAATAAGCCAATGAGAGAATCCGATCCCGTCATCACCTTTTAGTACGACAACAGGATCGGTAACAGAGAACCTGCCGCTTCCTGATTTTATCGGGAAATATGATATAACAGAGTCGAGCATCTTTTGCAATTTGGATGTGTTCTCCAATCCGTTTTGTATGTTCCTAGCGGCTAAGTCAAAGCGGATAGTCGTATCTTGCATGACATTGCTATCAGGGACGTTAACAGGGAGAGATACAACGATAAAGTCCTGCATCTGCTTTTGACTCGCAGACTTACGATTGCTAGCAGATACGTTCTTACTGACATCGGATAACAAGGAGCAAACTTCCTCCAAGATTTGAGATATGTAGAAACGGCTAACTTTCATGTGGACATGGGCTTTAATTCTTTCAACAAAATGTCCTTCCCTGATTTGGATGTGTCTGTCAGCACATTCAAGTTCCTCACGTTTTCTAGATATTCGGAGTATTCCGTGCCGGTAGTCATAACTATAGAAAAACCTTTAGTTATAAACGGTCTGTAAGAAGATAGAAAATCAGCCGCTGAATCAGCACCGAATTCTCCACTTACATCCACTTTCCCCACGACAATTCGAGCTTTTCCTTCATATGGATTACTCAAATAAACACGTTCTCCTTTTCGAATTTTAATACGTACAGGTTTACGCATCGTATTACCGGAAATCACCATCCCAATCAATCCGCCATTATAGTAAATACCACAAGCATATGAAGTTTGAGTATTACCTGTAAAGCCATCATATTCTCTTTCTTCCAAGGCATGATCTATCAGCTTGGAACACGAACGCTCAATAGCGGAATACAAATAATCATTAATAATCCGTTTCGCTTTCTTCAAGCCCTCGTTTAAAACCTTGTTGTTATCCATATCCTTAATTCTTAGAGATGTTGAAAAATACTTCCGTCCCGAAATTGGAAATGTTCACGTCTGTTATAAGAATGCCCGTCCACAAACTTACCCGATCCCTCACGTCGATCATGTCCCCGGGCAATATCCCTTCAACGAATCCGGGCATCGAGACCCGATAATCCGTTTTAGGGACATTATCGGAATAGAAATTGCGTATCGAGGTGTTGCTCTCTTTCCGGCATTCACCCTCATATAGAGATACCTTCTCCCCCTCCGAGAACTGGGTCGCCCCTTTTATCCGGTAAATCACGCAAGTATGCGGATATCTTGGATTATTGCCCCTCATAGTAGCTCCTCCATATTCTCATGCCTCTGGCACTCACACGAGGCCCGCTTGAAGCATGGCTGATCTCTCCATACCGAGCGTATATGTTATTAGCGATAGCGGACCATCTTCTCTTGTCCGTCTCGGATATCTGACCACCCCCTTCTTTATGTCTCCAATTTCCATCGGCGTCATCTACGCTGACGGCGACGCTTGGCATGACAGAACAGGCCATATAGACATCCGCCTTCAACAGCATCTTGGTTCTCAGATCTAAATCTGAGGCCAGATAATCCGGTGATACATGACGGTCTAAAAGAATATTGGCGATTATCTCATCACCTAATTCCATATTAACCACACCACGAACATACTGTTCGGCCGTTCGCTCGGTATTTAGAGAATAACAAGTCATACCTCTAAGCTGTTACCGTATAAACGCACATATACTGAGGCATGTTCGGGACACACAAGACGGCCATCTCGCTTTCCACGTACATAGACTTCGTTTTTGACTCAAAACGCTGTGTCAACAACGTCCTGCCATCGTCAAACCAAGCGATTCTCTGGGTAGGATCGTCAGTGAACACCATTGGCTGAACGCTCTTGATCGTACCTACCTGACCATCCGGCACGAAAGAGACATTCAATGGGTTGAAGTTCTCGATAGTCTCCGTTTTCAAGGCTTTCGTGTCACTGTCGAACTTGTCCACGGCGGCAATGCTGTCACGAGGAATAAGAGATGCGCCAATAATGCGTCTGATAGCGTCCAGTTTGCCTTCATCCGTCATATTTTGAGCATACTGCGATGCCACCGCATCAGGATCACTAGCACCAGCGGCGCTAGGATAGAGGGCTAACCCGATCCTGCTCAACACCTTGCTATGAGTCAACAAGTCGTCCAGCAAGTCCGAGGCTATTTCAAAATGACCTACAGGAAAGCCTTTTTTACGCATATCTTTCACTTTGTTTTTCAAGAACAACAGGGGATCGGAAGCGCTACCCTCGTTCGCCGTTGTATGCGTATTTGTTTTCCACCATCTGTTCTCGCCGGATAAAGTCTCCTTGTTCGCTGCCGGGACACCAAAATCGAATGTCAAACCGGTAATACCACGAGGGTTGTTATCAACTCCGATAGTGAACTGTCCCGTGGACACGACACGCATACGCTGATGGGTCAAAGCGTTCCTGTTACCCATAAGCAAGTTGTCCGTACTCGTGAACAACATATCCATCAACGCTTCCTGAGTGCTTGAGTTTAAAGCTGCGTCTCCGAAACGCTGAACCATCAACATTTTCTCGCGCATCATCTTTGCGCTGATAGGATAACGATGTTTCTGGGTAGGGATCTTATTGGAGCCTATCTTGAACTCACCGAATGACTTGTCCAAACCCTCGGATGCCTCGTCCACATAGACAGGGAGCGTGGCGATATTAAGTGACGATAGCAACTGCTCGTATGTATAATCCAACTGGATTTCCGGATCCCAAGTGAATCCGTCAGTCTGAGGAGAATTATATTTCTCCAAGAAACGATCGACAAATTGCTGGAAAGTAGCCCCTCCCAACCCGAATGTCATTAGATCGTAATAATTAGATACCATGTTTCTCATCTCTCACCTCCTTTTATGATTCATGAATAGGTACGATCATAGGAAGAACGGCCCATACCTCATCCGGAACCTCTTCCGCTAGACGATCGGCGTAAATCTCCCCCGAGAACACGACATTGCCCGTGGCGTATGTAGTATCATTCTCCACGTATACATCGTGATACAAAAGCCCTTTGATCGTTTTTGGCTCTACCGCAGCCTCTGATTGCGATGCCGTCTTTATCTCGGACGCTTTTACTATTTTAATCGTGTGAGCCGATTGATCAAGCACACACATGGATCCGGCGGGGATAACTTTGCCCTTAAAATCCGAAATATTGGAGATGCTTCCCCCGACAGGGAAGGAACCTCTCACCTCATGCCAGATATTTTTCCCGGAACCATATTCTTTTTGCCCTCTGCCAAAAGTGTTTCCTAATGTTCCCATTTTTAATTGTTTTTAGAATTTGAGGGGAATTTGCCTTCTTGCGCTTTCTTGGCGAAGAAATCATCCAAAGCCTTTGACGTATTTTCCGAGCCTCCGCTTCCTCCTGCGCCTCTGTACGGTGTAGCCCCATCTCCGCTGTAAGCCTTAAGTTTTGACTCGTACAAGCGTTTTGTCTCTTCCTCCAGTTTGGATTCATCCATGTCCTCAGTAATAGGGACGAGGTTAGCCACATCTTCCCATAACGCCTTGTTTGACACATTCAACCCGCTAGCTTTATTAATAACTCTCTCACGTAAGCTCTTTTCAATGGAGGTCTTCCTTTCAAGCTCACGTTCCTTCTCGATAGCCTCAAGCCGTTTCAACAAATCATCACCACCGCTGTTTGCGGGGGGCTGGTTTTGAGAGGCGGCATCAGATCCATTTCCACCGCCTTGGGGCTTGTAGTTCTTCACGAATTCAGCTTGCTCGTGGCGCATTTGTCCACCCATCGCCTTGACTACATTCGCATGAGACTGATAAAACAAGTCGTTCACAGTGTCATCAGACGAGATTGTCGGCAAAAGGGCGTCAACGTAAGCGTCAAGCGTCCTAGCTGTCACTCCGGTGTCTCCGAAGTATCCATTTGCTCCGGGTTCTCCGAGCATTTTTTTTAATCCTGTCAAAAGGGTCTCTTTTTCCATTTTTCAATTGTTTATAAACAAAAAGAGCCGACCGTAACGAGATTAATCGCTACAATCGGCTCTCTATGAAGCTCTTTATTTAATAAAAGAAGTACCTAAATTCTAATACTCCCTTATTCTGTCATATTTATTTTCACATAATGCTTGCATCGTGTACATTTGATTCTCAATAGCGTCACTCCGGACGCGTATTGCACGTCTACCATCTTTCTTCCACAATACGGGCATTCCACCATCATGGTCTGCCTTTCCGGTTCCGTGTCATCTATCCTTGTCGATATTTTAAGCATATATATTTATGTTATTGCGCAAATATAATAGATATTATCTATATAAACAACAATATAAATAGATTTTATTTATATATTTGCGGTATACAAGCAATAGAGTTCCTAGAGGGCCGATAAGACATTCAAATAATGTCCTGTCGGCCTTTTTTATTCGTGATGGAGATACTAGAGAAAGATATAAAAACGGATTCTGGCGATCATGTATATTCTTATGAGTATATTGAAGCGCTTCGTGTGTCTGATAGGAAGAAAGCGAATCCTCTAAAAATAATCGCTCAAAGAGGCTGCCAAGAAAAGTTTCTAGCTTCCTCTTCCGATATTACCATCTTCGGGGGATCGAGAGGCGGATCAAAAAGCTTCTCCTTACTAATGGAATCATTAAAAGATATCTACAACCCATATTACAATTCCATTTTGCTCAGAAACGAGAAGGATGACCTACTTGACTTGATCAATACATCATATATATTATATGGGCAGATGGGGCAATATAATAAGTCCATCAGTGACATGACGTGGTATTTCAAGAATGGAGGCAAATTGAAATTCTCATATCTAGCAGACTCGTATGACGACTTCAAGAAAAGATTTCAGGGAAAACAATATTCATTTATAGGTATTGATGAGATAACACACTGCTCATATGAGAAATTCAAATACCTGATAACATGCAATCGTAACGCGTACGGGATAAGAAACAGGTTTTACGGGACATGCAACCCTGATCCAGATAGCTGGGTAAGAAAGTTCATAGACTGGTGGATCGGGGAAGACGGACTGCCTATCGATGAGCGTGACGGTATCATGAGGTATTGCTTCATGGAAGGAGATTCCCCTGATTCCATATATTGGGGTAACACTCCGGAAGAGGTCTATAACCAATGTAAGCACATTATTGATCCGTTATGGAAAGACGCTTACGAGGAATTGGGTTTCAATAAAGTGACAATGTACGTCAAATCCGTGACATTCATACAGGGAAGGCTTGAGGAGAATATAAAATTAATAGCCTCTGACCCTAATTTCGCAGCCAACCTGTCACAGCAAAACGAGGAACAAAGAGCGAGGGATCTAGAAGGTAACTGGAACTTCAAGGCCACAGGGGACGATCTTATCAAGATGTCGGACATGGATCGATTTTATAGCGCTCCGGCCCAAATAGAGAAAGGTATCCGTTACGTGTCAGCGGATATTGCTTTTGAAGGTGGGGATTTCTGCGTTATGTGGCTATGGATAGACTTGCATATCAAAGACGTGTTCGTCATGCGAGAAAACTCCGCCAGTACGGAAACCATGTTCAAGGCGAAGCTAGATGAATGGGGCGTTCGGGAGGAAAACGTTATATATGACTACTGGGGGGTAGGACAAGCTATATCAGGGCACGTGAAAAGAGCCATTAAATTCACGGGAACACAAAAACCTGAGAGACAGTTCGAGAAATCATATAAAAACGTGAAGTCGCAATGCGCCGAGATGCTGGCGCACTATATACAGGACGGCAAGATATCCATTGAGCCTAGATTGCTTGATTTAAAGTTCTCCGGCAAAAAAGGAAAGTATCAAAAAGTACCGCTAAAGGATATCCTGATGAAAGAGCGCAAGTGCATACGGCACAAGGACAACTCCAATATCGGCGGGTTCGAGCTTATAAACAAAGACGGGATGATAAAGGCGGTAGGTTATTCTCCCGACTTTTTCGAGTCGCTTATCTACCGCATGTATTTCGAGATCAACAAAAAAAAGATTTTCAAACCTAAAGGGATGCTTAGATACGTGTCCTATAAACCCTTATAAATATGGATAAAAGAGAGATCAAGACGAAAAGACCTTGGAAAAGGATTAGGCCCGAAGGTTACATGAGGCATGGGACATTCATGGCGGACAATGAACCGTTCTCGCAGAACGATCCTTGTTACTACACGATGGTAACCCAATCGGATTTCATGAGGGAATACTATCCATCCGGTCACGTCATCAATGACCACGAGGTTTATCCTGATATTTACAGGATGGAGGAAGAGCCTGTCCTTGACGAGAATGGAGAACCCACGGGCAAGACCAACAGACGTATATATAAAGAGCTTGTCCCTCGTTACTCTTTCGCCTTCCAGCAAATAATAACGGTTAAACAAACAGTCCATTTGTGCGGCAATGACATACAATTCGAATTAACCAAAGACAAGCCTTCAGAACAAGAGATAAAGGATTTCCTCTTATTTAAAGAGGGGTGGTTGAAGAAAAACATGGAGATAGCTTTCTTCGAGGCCGTAAAATCAACAAAAATAACAGGAGACGCCGCCATGGTCGGATATTTGAGGGACGGTAAGTTCGGATACAAAACCTTATCGTACCAGAACGGGGATACCCTTTATCCACATTATGATCCTATAACGAACAAGATGAATCTTTTCGCCCGTTCATACTATGATTATGACGATCTAGGGAATCGTATTATCGAGTGGATGGAGGTATGGGATAACACGACACTGTATCGCTATAAACGGGCCGAGAAAGGAGCTAAAGGGGCTATAAATAGAATCTTGGGGGTATTTGGGATCGATGGATATGATCTGGTGGATAAATCCATTCATGGTTTCCCTTTCGTTCCAGTCGCTTATCGACGGGATGAGGACGGGGCATGCTGGAGCCCCTCTCAAGACGCATGCGACGGTTATGAGATGTCGTTTTCCCAGATGGCCCAGAACAATCAAGCGTACGGTTTTCCCATCATGTATTTGCAAGGCGAAGGATCTGATTCCATGGCCATGCAACACGATTTGAACGGATCCGTAAAGATAATCACCGGAGGCCCGGAAGACAAGGCATCGTTCTTGTCGCAACCGGACGCATCTGAGTCATTCGTCAAGCAGCTCGATACATTATATAAAATGATATATGAGCAATCATTCGCCGTAATCCCACCGGAGTTAAAGTCCGGCGACCTGCCGGCGGCGGCGTTGAAGATACTATATTCCCCGGCTTACGAGAAAGCGATGATTGACTCAGCGGAATATCAACCATTCCTTGATGACATGGTAAAAATATTCACGTATGGATTCGGGGTTGAAAAGGAGAAATCCATAGATTTTATCAACCTGCCTATAAACTGGTGGATCAAGCCATATATCCACGTGAATGAATCCGCCATGGTCGCTGATCTAGCCTCCGCCGTACAAAACGGATTCATATCAAGACAAACAGCGTCCGAACGTATACCCATGTATTCCGTCACAGGCGAATGGGAAAGGATTGTAAGGGAGGCTAAAGAGGAGCAACAAAACGATTTACTAAGTCAAATAGAATTAGCGAATGCCAACAGGGGATCAAATACAGGAAGCTAAGCGATTCCTTCAAACAAGAATTGAAGCGGAAATCAGCGTTAAGAATAATATTGAGGAATACATGATAGAGGCGGCACGCAAGATAATCGCTGTATCCCAAAAATACAATATCTCCCCTAGATTGTTCCGGTTCAGCTCTAATGAGTCTTTAAAGGAAGAGGTAGATGAGATTATCCGTGAATTAAAGGATAATATTATCTACGCAACGGAAATATTGTCCGTATATGACCGGGAAGAAGATAAAGGCGCCATTCTAACGTTCTTGAACGCTGAAAGATATGGCAAGACTTTCAAGCAAAGGGTAAATGAATACGCCAATAGGTATAAATTCGAACTAGAGGCGGCGATAGCTGCCGGTATATTCTTAGGTAAAACCGGCGAAGATACATTATCCGCCATCCAGAGAAGTCTTTCAGCGCCTTACAACAACCCGGATATCAAAGATTCATTCGGAAAGGGCTTGTCCGCTACTCGTATAGAGACAAAGGGCATGAGCTACGGAGTTGGCAAAAGCAATTCGGCATATAATTTAATTACCACACTATCCAGAAACGACATAAGGCTAGCATGGATGTGGTGGTATGGAGATCAGGCATTGAGAAATGGGGCTATGGGATTTTACTCATTCCGGGGTAGCTCGTACCCGTGTGCGATATGCGATGACATGGTAGGTTTTCACCCAATACAAGACTATAAATATCAATGGCATATAAACTGCCGGTGCTATTTCGTATTCGTATAATCATAAAATAATGAATCTATGGATTATTCAAGAGGCATAAAAACAGAGATTAAAAAAGCGAAGATATCAATAGAGGAAAAGATATTCGCCGACCTCATGCTATCAGGATGGAAGGACAACGACGCTTATATCGCAGCTTTCGGATATAACATGACCTTGTCCGATAGTTATATAAAGTCGCAAATGCGTTCCGTGGTCAACAACCCGGACTTCTCCAAATATATGGAATCATCAGGGAAGAGAAAAGAAAGGCGAGATACGCATGAGGAAAACGACGATGACATCTCCATGGATGACGCCTTGTCCATGGCTACCAAGGAAGAGACTCTGAAGGGATTGATCATCGCCAAGTCAAGGATGAAGGTAGGATCCAAGGAATGGCTGGACACCACCAAGCTCATCGCCGATTTGCAACAAATGAAAAAGGAGGTAGTGGAAGAGGAAGATACTACCGTACATTACTACCTTCCGCTCACATGTAACAAGTGCTCCTTGTTTCTAACGAATAAGAGGAAAAACAACAATCTTTAAATATTAAAATCATGGCAACAACTACAGTGAACTTTAAACAAGATGGTAAAGATTACATTCCTGACGCTATCGCTGCTAAATCCAACACATTAGCATTCAGAATCAAGGTTGATAAACCCGGGGACATTATCCTTGAAAGATCAATCACAGGTGATAATTTTATATCAGAAGTAGGGTTACCATCTTCCCTTATTCCGGGAGATACTCTCACCATAGAAAAGAATATCACAGGAATCGTGGCTCAGCAACAACTCCGTTTCCGTTTTCAGGCTTGCAAACCAGTTTCAATATCTGTACTGCAATGATAGCTCTAAACGACATCAACTTATCCAAGATCGATCTCTCGGGCATAGACTTGCGAGGGATAATGTTGGGGCTTGGAGGGCGTGGCGGTTCCGGCGATGATTCCCAGCGCCCTTGGCTCTTCTTCGACCATGCATGGACAGTGACCGGCAAGACCAACGAGGATAGTAATCGTGATATTATCGCCAATGTTACAGGCAATGGTAATGATCTTAAGCTGACCAATTTTGGGTTTGCGGAAGGTAGCGGATATGGGTTATATAGATTGAATTGGTTAGATAAAAATATGTGGTATAACTACATTAGCAACGAGAACCGGGCTAACGGGGAGGTCGCTAGTGGTCGTATTCATATAACAAAAATAAAAAATTCCGCATCTATTCTTGAAACGAAATTGGGATTTAAATCCACCGAATATAAAGTTCGAGTAAAAGGTGTAACTGAAAATATATTTTTAAAGTATGTTATAACCCTACCTTCAGGTAATAAAATAATTGAAATTAAAAGTGACGGGATATACACCTTACCTTCAGATGAATATGTAGGTGGTTATAATATGGGGTGGAGAATTGTAGCGCCATCATACCCATCCGAATGCGATATTACCATCGAGCAAATACCCGAATACGAAGGTTATCTGATTACTGATGGGGTGGATGATAAGGTTGTTTCGTCGGATTTTGTAATGGATAAGGAATTTACGATTGTTGGTGAGTGGAAGCTGGTGTCTGACGAGATGGAGTCTGCGGGTATCGTAAAACCTTCTTCTTTATTTGTGTTTAACAAAGATAATGGATTGATAATATACATAAATAACACAAGTAAAGGACAAGTTTTAAATACTAAATCTTTAAAGGCTATTTGCTCAGATGGACGTGTATATTCTGATGATTGGTCTGAAATGCTAGTTAGTGAAGAACAACCTATCGCAAGTAGTAATAAATACTTAATGATTGGTAGTAATGGAAACCACTTTACTAAAATCGCCTTAAAGAATTTAGCCATTTACAACCATATCCTATCCAAAGACGACTGTATCAAAGCATATGATTATTTACAAACATTAAAAGCAAAATGATATGAGGTACGCTATAGTGGATTTATTATGGGCTAAATCTCACGGAATCGAGATATTGCCCGAAATGAGAACGAGTGTGGATCAAAGCAAGGTAGTCTTGCATGAGGAGTATCTATCTCCCTTTGCCGAGGAGGACTTCCCTCGCTATAATTTCGACGACCCGTCTTTCATAGAGCTATTGAATAGCGACGAATGGACTTATCCGGAAGAAGAACAACCCGTAATCAATAGGCAACTCAGCAGATTGTTGGCATTGGACGAACTGGACAAGGAGGCTACCGAGGAGATAAACACATATAACCTTACCCCGTCGGAAGCCTTACAGGTCAAGGATCGATACCCGGAATGGAAGACCGGGATAAATGTCAAAGCCGGTGAGCGATACCGGGTCGAGGACATCCTGTGGGAATGTATCAAAGACCATCTCACGCAAGAGAATTGGAAGCCTAGCACAGCCACCCTAAGCCTGTGGAAAAGAGTAGACGCGGAAGGACACGCCGGCACTATGGAAGATCCTATTCCATATACACAAAATATGGCACTTGAATTCAACAAGTACTACACACAGGACGGTATCTTGTACCTCTGCATACAGGCAATGACACCGGGCCCGTATGATCTGAAAGATGTTCCGGCACATGCGCAGCCGATAAAGCGATGAGGCTGGTGTATTCGATACCCCTGCTGGAACTCTTGTTTACCCCGCAGGGGTATATATTTATCTCTTATCCTGTTGATTCATGATAAAACCAGCAATATAACTTTCATACTCATTATCACTACATAATCCATGATTATTTCCCTTTCTCTATCTCTTCCTTTATCTCATTCAACCTGCGATCTTCCTCTAAAACCCTAGAATCATCCTCATCCGAAACGGCCGGACGACTACCATTTAAATTCTCGAAATGTCTATTCATGGCATCAAATACCGCTTTGGTAAAATCCGGATCCACTATATTACATGTTCCATAAATACCCGTAAAGACATTGTATAAGGCCTCATACTCCTCCTCTTTGGCCAGATCAAGAGTCAAGTACATAATATTATCCTCCCGATACGACACAAACCAATCACCAGCCGCCGAGGCTACTTTAATAAAAGATGTTTTGTCAACTTTATATTTCAGCATCACAAAGTTGTGAACTTGAATTTTCTTTCCGTATTCCATATTATTCTCTAAACTTGTTAATTCTTACTTGATTGATACAATCCGCGGCAAATCCAACAAGATATGCGAAACACTCATCTTTTCCACCGTAAAATCCCATATCCATACCGCAATCATCAAAAATACAACTCGCCACATGAACTGCCTCATGCGCTACATCCTCTACATTAATACAGCTATGAATACAAACCAATACTCCATATTTACCCGTTTCTTTATGCCATACCTTTAAAGTCGTAGCTTTAGGTTCATTGCCTTTTTTAATGCCAAGATATATCTCGGAACCATCTCGTTCCGCAAAAACATTGTTTATATCTTTTTCGTTTCTCAATTTAGCCACCCATATTAACCTCGGATATATAGTTGGGTGAAATTCATGTATTTCAATCCTCTTCCCCATATTGAAACCCCTCATTATTGATTCCTACACTCATATCAGACACCAAAGGGACTGATGTCGAAATAAGCAGGTCGGAAGTGAGACCATAGCATTTATAATACACCGTTCGTCCAACCTTTCTCTTTCTATCCTTATCAAAACCCAATTCCCTGAAATGGGCGGCTAACGTCTGCCGGCTCACCATCGGGAAACCATTTTCTTCCGCGTAATTCTTGACATCATCATAAATGATAGCGAAATCAACCTCATGCGGCATATCATTAGGCATCCCTTTTCTCGGGAGTGCAAAGAAGCCCCTCGCCATGGCCCAAGATTTCCCGAGGGCCGATAATCCCATCTCATTGATGCGTTTTCTCAGGCTACCCTCGCTTTCCGGGAATTTGAAGCCATTCCTCTGAAGGAGTAAGGCACCTCTTCTTATCCAATTCAATATCCCGGGATATTCATCCCTAAGTTCATGGGTCAATTTCAAGTTCATATGCCTTTCATCAATGACCTTATCAAATACGATGAATATGAAACGACGGAAAAAGCCAAAGCTGCTATCTCCTCCAGCGGGGAAACGGTTAGCGTTAAATATGAAGTATGGGATATTCGTTATCTTAAAGGCGTTGTTCCCTATCCTGCGCCCTAGCTGAGGCTCACCGGATATAAGGCTTTTAGCGGCGTCTTCCCTTCCCGCGAAGGTCCTAGCCTCCATCTCCCCGGACCAATTGAATATCTTACCCTCTATCTGGGATAGATTTCTTTGACGCTCATCGCCTCCCCGAAGCAAGGCCTCCATGCTCAAATTGGAGATATTATCCTCCCCTAATATCCCCATCACGGTATCCATAATAACGCTTTTCCCATTCGACCCATTGCCAAACAACACAAGAGCGTTTTCCACCTTCTTATCCATCGTTCCCCTATCATACAAAGACAGGCCAAGAAACATCTGCAATATAGTACGATCGTTCTTGTCAGGCAAGACACCTCCCGAATAAATCCTCTTCCCGAACTCCGTACCCCTCAAGAAAGAATGCCACTTTGGGCATTTAGCTTCAGGATCATACCTATATCTATGAAGGTATATCACATGATGATCCCTTGAGAAAGGCCGCAAAACACCATCCCGCATGTCCACGACTCCATTCTCAAAAGCCATGACGTTATATCTAGGACGCAACACCCTGTTTATCTCAAGTGAATTGTACATCTCAGCCATTATATCCTTGATGCTTCGAACAATGAATGCCTTGGGAACACCGGATACACGCAAATACGTACGCATAGCACGCTTCAAGTAAGCATGACCCGGAACTATCTCGTATATCTTGCCCGTGAAAAAATAGACATTACCCTTATAAAGGGCAAGATCACTTTTCGATACTGTCGTATACACCGATTCTATGACGCTGTCAAGGTTCTCATAATACAAATTCGCACTCTCCTTTCCTGTAGGACTACCGGAAATCGCCATTTCGTATCTATTCCCCGTATGAATAAGATTCTGAACTATACAAGATATAAGACTATCACTCTGAGAGTTACAATCACAATCAAATCCAATATCTACATTATTTGAAACATCTAATCCCATAATATAATGATATATATCATTTAATCTACCATACAA
>OIZG01000334.1_pt1 | contig 44655 bp, 28 predicted proteins | sample 1588561 | NCBI WGS metagenome assembly OIZG01 (sample SAMN03283267) | human gut metagenome | biome: human-associated habitat; material: feces | host: Homo sapiens | place: USA | collected 2013 | reverse complement strand
GCGGCGGCGGCCTTGGCGACCGCAACGGCAGCATCTACGGCCGCGTGAGCGGTCGCCGCGGGATCGTTCGTGACGATGGTTACGGACGTTTGTGCCGTGGCGATAATCGGCTCGACCTCGGCAATCGTCTCGGCACCGGCCTCGCCGGCGATACCATCAGCCTGCCCCTCGATAGTGCCGCTGGTAGTGGCGATGGTGACGGTGGCATGCATGCCGAAGACGGTGGCCGGTGTGGGCATCATCGGCTTCGGTGCGGGCATGTCGCTGGCGGCGTCCGATATTTCGGATTCGGATGGTTCGGGTGTGGCGGGCGTTGCGGGTGTGCCAGGCACACCGGAATGTTGCGCAGTCGGTACTGCGTCTACTTCGTCTTGATGAACGGCCTGATTGGTGGAGTGGCTCGCGGTGCCGCCGACATCGGAAGAATCGCCCGAATCGGCGGAATGATGCGGAGTTTCGGACGTATACAGCAGGTGGTCTTGGGTATGGCTATCCGCCGAATCTGGTGTTTGCCCCAGCATGCGGGCAAGGTCGGCGGGCGTAATCATATTCTCCACCTTACTCAACCCCGTGTGCAGGTGGGGTAACGGTATGCTGGTAGGGCAGAAAAACGTCGCACGCGGGAAGGTGCCCATTGGATTTCGAAGTATGGCCTGAAGCCATCGAACTTGGTCGACTGTTCGCCGAACAGGGTTACGAGCTGGCATTGGTCGGCGGCCCGGTCAGGGATTTGCTGCTCCATAGAAAGAGCCACGATTTGGACTTCTGCTCATCCGCACGGCCTGAGCAGTTCGAGCCGATACTGCGCCGGTGGGGGCATGACGGCTTCTGGGACATGGGGCGCAAGTTCGGCACGCTGGGTGCCATGCGCCGCCGCCCGGACGGCACCGAGGTCAAGGTGGAGGTCACCACCTATCGCTCTGACACGTACGATCCGGACTCGCGTAAGCCCGAGGTCAATTATGGCGACACGCTTGAGGGCGACCTGTCCCGCCGCGACTTCACCGTCAACGCGATGGCTCTGCGCGTGCCCGACCTGCAATTCGTGGACCCGTTCGGTGGTGCCAGTGATCTGTCCAAGGGCGTGTTGCGCACGCCGGTGGATCCGCGACAGTCCTTTGACGACGATCCGTTGCGTATGATGCGCGCCGTGCGATTCGTGGCCCAGCTGGGCTTCCGTATCGCGCCGGACGCGGCCGAGGCGATTACCTCGATGCGCGACCGCATCGACATCGTATCCGCCGAGCGTGTGCGCGACGAACTGACCAAACTGCTGCTCTCCGACCGTCCGCGCGCCGGCCTTGAGGCGTTGGTCGAATCCGGTCTTGCGGACATCGTCTTCCCGGAAATTCCGGCCCTGCAATTGCAGATCGACGAACACCACCGCCACAAGGACGTCTTCGAGCACACGATGATTGTGCTCGAACGTGCTATCGCCCTGGAAACCGGCCCGGACGGCCCGGTGCCCGCCCCCGACCTGACGCTGCGCTTGGCCGCCGTGATGCACGATATCGGCAAGCCGAAGACCCGCCGGTTCGAGCCGGGCGGCAAGGTGAGCTTCCACCACCATGACGCGGTGGGTGCCAAAATGACCCGCAAGCGTTTGAAGGCGCTGCGTTTTGACCACCATCTGGTCGAGGACGTCTCAGAACTGGTGAATATGCACCTGCGCTTCCACGGCTATGTGGACGAGCCGTGGACCGATTCGGCCGTACGCCGGTATGTCAAGGATGCCGGGCACCTCTATGAGCGGCTGAACAGGCTCACGCGTGCGGATGCCACCACACAAAACAAACGCAAGGCGATGATCTTCTCCCAGGCCATGGATGAGATGGAGGAGCGCGTCCGCGAACTCAAGAAGAAAGAGGACTTCGACGCGATCCGCCCGGATCTGGACGGCAACGAAATTATGGAGTTGCTGGGCTTGGAGCCCGGCCCGATGATCGGCCGCGCCTACAAGCACATGCTGGAATACCGCTTGGATAACGGTCCGGTGGACCACGATGTGGCCGTCGAAGAACTCAAGCGCTGGTACGCCGAGATTCAGTAGTCCGATACTAGTCCGATACCAAAAAACCGTACGCTGAATACGTGTCAGCGTACGGTTTTTCGCGAAGATGAAGCTGTATGCGCCTTACTGCGCCGTGTATGCGTCGTGTTTGGTGTCGGCGGGCAGCTTGGTCATGCTATCGGCGGCCTTGCAACCCTCGATATTGGTGATGGTCTTACCGGATTGCGGGGAGGAGTTGGTGTCCTGCAGATCGTTGAACGTGGCGCCGATGACCACATCGATGAGCTGATCCTCGCGAGCCGTCATGATCATGGTGGCGTCGGTGAAATTGCCGATCAGCGTATACGCCTGATTAATGGCGTTCTTGCCGAAGTAGATGGTGGTGCGTTCAACGTCGGTGCTGGAATAGTTATCGATTTTCTGCACGCTGAATCCACGATTGGCCAAAGCTTCACCCACGGCCTTGGCGAATTGGCCGTGAGAGGTGCCGTTCATCACGCGAATGCCGACCGAAGCGTTGGACACGTATTGCGCTTTGCCGCTGCTGTCCTTGACCGCGCACGGCGCCGCGTTGCCGTAATTCGGCTGGCTGGCCGGAGTCTCCACTTCGCCGAGGCCGAAAACGTGGAAATTGAACAGTAGGGCTATGACCAGCACTACTGCCAATACCGCGCCGCTGATGGAAAAGACGATGGTCTGGCGGCGGCGCACGTACGCCTTGCGGGCTTCACGTTCATCAACCTGATACGTCATCGGTGGACTTCTTTCATGGGTCGGGTGGCTGGTTGCTACCTTAGCGTCACTGTCTGACGCTGATATTGGGGTGTTCGGGAGATTTGGCTCGAATAATACGATCGACCACAGCTGTATCGCGCCACACCTCGATAATGCGTTGTGCCGCTGCCTCGTCGGCGGCGAAAGCGACCACTGAGGGGCCGGATCCGGAGACGAATGCATGGCTGGCACCCGCCTGCGTGGCGGCGTCGATGGCCTGCCCGCTGCGGGGATGCAGGCTGATTGCCGCAGCCTGCAGATGATTGCGGTCGCCTTCTGCGGCTCCCACGATGTCAAAGGTGTGGTAGACCTCAGGAGTGCTGAGTTGCGACTGGTATGCGCCGACCAATACTTCGCCGCTGAATCCCTGTTCTATCAGCGCCAGCTCATCGCGGCTGCCGGGGGCGATATCCGTGATGCGTTCGCCGAAACCGGTGCCGTATGCAAGGCCACCGGTCAGGCAGAACGGCATGTCCGCGCCCAACGTGGCGGCAATGGTGCGCAGGCGCTCTATGGGCCAGTTCAGCTCCCAGAGACGATTGACCGCCAGCATGGTCGCCGCGGCGTCGGCTGAACCGCCGCCTAGTCCGGCACCCACGGGAATGCGCTTGGTGATGGTCAACGCCACATCCGGCTCGCGCTCGGCCGCCTGGGCCATGGCGAAGAGGGCCAGTACCGCATGGTTGCGGCGCATGTCGTTGCGTGAGGAGGCCAAGTCGCCCAAATAAGCGCCTTCGAGCTCCAGAGAGAATCCCGCTCCGGGTTGCTTGGCGGTTGCGGTGACGGTGTCGTATACGCCGATTGCGCAGTAGATGGTGTCCAGTTCGTGGCGTCCGCCCCATTCGTCGTGAGCAGGTCCCACTTCCAAGGTGAGATTGGTTTTCGCCGGGCAATCCACCGTAATGGTGATGGGGGAGAGCTCATCGAACTGATGTCGGGCAGCGGCTGGGCGTGGATGTGAGGTTACCGGACTCATTGTGCATCATCTCCATCTCCACATGATTCGATGGCCTTGGCCAGAGCGGTGAATTCGGCGATGGTGAGCGTCTCTCCTCGACGGGTCGGATCGATGCCGGCGATGGAGAATGCCTCGGAGGGCGCAATGGTCTTCAATGCCGCGTGCAGGGTCTTGCGACGCTGACCGAATGCCGCATCGACCAGACGAAATACGAGTTCCCGTTGTGTGCCGTCGTCTGTGCTGTTCGCAGTTCCCGGGGCAGCCGGGTCATCGGCCTGATACCGGGTGAATTTGACGAGCGCGGAATCCACATTGGGAGCCGGCCAGAACACATTGCGGCCGATGGTGCCCACTCGTTCGGCGGTGCCATACCAGGCGAGCTTCACGCTCGGCGTGCCGTAGATCTTGGAACCGGGCTTGGCGGCGAGTCTGTCGGCCACCTCTTTTTGCACCATCACCAAGAACGAGCCGAGGTTGTCGAAACGCTCCAACAGCGTGAGCAGAATCGGCGTGGCCACGTTGTACGGCAGATTGGCGACCAGCGTAAACGATGCGTCATCGCTGAAATCAGGCACGTTCTCCGGGGTGACGGTTAAGGCATCCCGATTGACGACGGTGAGTCGTGACGTGGCTTCGGGCATGAATTCGGCGACTGTGCCCGGCAGTCGTTCGGCCAACGGCGGATCGATTTCGACTGCGGTCATGGTGGCGCCGGTTTCCAAAATCGCCAGCGTCAACGATCCCAGGCCGGGGCCGACTTCCATGACATGATCGGCAGCGGTCACTCCCGCCTCGCGTACGATACGACGGACCGTGCCGGGGTCGATGACGAAGTTCTGCCCGAATTTCTTGGTGGGGCTGATGCCGGCATCGGCCGCGATACGACGGATATCGGCGGCACCTAACAGGTGACCGGTGGCGGGAATGGTGTCGTTCATAAGCGTGTGTTCCTTGTGGGCTTCGTAACCGATCAGTACCAACCGATTTGTTCGGAATGTTGCCATGCCTTGGACGGGCTGCCGTAGGCTTGTGCGATGTACCACAGACCCCAATCGATCTGTACGGCGGCATCGTCACGGTAATTGGCGCCGAACGCAGCCATTTTGTCTGCTGGTCGCGACTGAGGAATGCCGTAGGCACCGGAGCTCGCGTTTTCGGCATACCACAGCCACCTGGACTCGCGGTTCCATAGTTTGACCAGGCAATCCCAGTCGTTGCCTGTCCACCCGCGCTGCGCGGCGGCACCGGCGGCATAGGCCTGAGCCTGGGCTACGGTGGCGTGCCAGAGTCGGCCGGAGGGCGTGGTGGTTGTTCCTGAATCGGAGCCGGAAGAGCCGGAATTGTTGTTCGTACCGCCGCCGGTGTTACCGGAATTACCAGTGTTACCGGAATTACCAGTGTTACCGGAATTGCTGGTGTTACCGGTGTTACCGGAGTTGTTGCCGCCGGTGTTGCCGGCATTGTTGTTGGTATCGGTGTTCGTGTTGTTGCCAGAGCTGCTGTTGTTCTTGTCGCCTGTGTTGTTGGCATTGTTACCGGACGACTCGTGCTGATTGTTGGAACCGGAATCGGCCTTGCCGTTATCGGCGGAGTCGGATTTCTTATCGGAACCTTTATCGGTATCAGACTTGGCGGCGCCTACGGCGATGATCTGGTCGATGGCCATCGTGGTGACGGTTTCGGATTTCAGCGTCTCCGATTCGGCCACGCCATCGACATACGTGACGTTATACACCTGGGTTTTCTCGCCATTGACGCCTTGCTGGCGGATCTCCGACTGGCCTTCAGGAAGATTGGAGTCGATGATGGTTTGTGTGGAGTATGGCACTATGGCTGTGCGTGTTTCCTCGCCATGCGTCACGCGCCGTACGCGCAGGATAGTGGTATCGCCGTCCTTTTCGACGCTCACACGGTCCTCTTTGTTCAGCACGATGCCTTTGGAGTCAAGAATGGAGGCCGCGGGCAGTTTGCCGTTGGGGGCCACGGAAGTCTTGCCGTCCGCAATGACGGTGACCGGGCCATCCTGATTGATGACCAGTCCGCCGGTGAGCTGGTTGTACACATTGTCGATGTCGACGGTGATTTTTGTGGCGTTGTTCTGGTTTTCCTCGAAAAATCCCAGCAGCTGGTCGGCACTGGTGGCCACGGTCCAGAAGGGAACGGACGTGCCGTCGATGTTGATAGTGGTCTGGTAGGCGGACTGTACGGTGACCACGGCATGATTGGCGAGTTGGTCGCCGGACGAGGTAGTGACGATATCGTGGGTCTTGATATCCACCCCTTGTTCCTCCAGAAGACGGGTGGCCGTCATCGCATATGTGGTGACTTGGGTGGTTTGCCCGTTGATGTTCAGGGCTACGGATTTACGCGCGGTGAACGCGAATGATCCAGCCAGCGCGATACTGGTCGCCGCGATACAGGCGATTACGCGGATGCGACGCAGTGTAACAAACCGCTGCGGGGTCCAACGCCGTGCCATTGCCATACTCTTCCTGCTGGGTGAACGATTACGCCACCCATCGTAACGGTTGTTCCGGCCCGTACTGCGGTTTCACCGGCCACCGTCACCATTCCTGCTCGTCAGATTGTTCTGAACTCAAAAAAAGAAAAGAAAAGGGGGGCGGGAGAGAAGGGGATGTTCCCGCCCCCTTGAAGGCGCGGAGCTGGTTGGGGGACGCTCCGCCCTCATTCCAGGAAGCCCATAATTGGGGGAAGGCTCCTGGAGTACTTACCCAAGGTAAGAATTATATGCGTAGAAAAGTCTACGTATCACATAATACGCCATTTTTTCTGCGCGACGAGCCTCTTGTCGGGATCGAACCGACGACCTGCCGCTTACAAGGCGGCCGCTCTGGCCATCTGAGCTAAAGAGGCGATTGTTCTTAACGCGTAAATCGTTGCGAACAAATGACTAGTATACCGGTACTTCCCGAGTGGTCAATTTAAGCCGAGCCGCAGGCGGTATTGCATATGTCGCGGTGTCAACTTATTCGGCCACGCAGCATCAGGAGGCGACCGAAATCGGCTTTCCGCTGGCACCGATGGATGGCATTTTGCCTTCCACGCCTACCTGGTCAGCATCCAGCCCAATGGACTTGAGGAAGCCGTCCACCATATTCGTGTCCGCCAGCGTGAGCTGCTTCAGATCCCAGTATTCGCCGTTGATGGTGAGTGTGGGGGAGGAGAAGGCGCCGGAGCTGTTGAACAGTTCGGGGCGCAGGATCGTGTAGTTGTTGGAGGCGGTGAGCCAGTCGAGGTATTCGTTCTTGCCGCTGAACGCCGCGGCGGCCACATCCTCGCTCACGCCGGCCTTGACGGCCTGCTTCTCCAGCTTGGCGTTGTTTACCGGCTCGTAATTGGACAATTCGCCCGGCTGGAAATCCTCAGCGTAGATGTTGGAGAGGTAGCTCATGAGGTGGTCGGGATCGTCATCATGCTCGGCAATGTAGATGGCACCGTTGAACACGCGGTTGGAGTAGTTGTCGGAGCTCTTGTTGTTCTGGAAATTGAGGAAGTGCAAATCGATGTTGAGCTGGCCTGCGTTCATCAGCTTGACGAGCGTCGGGTCGAGTTGGCGGTTCACCGAGGCGCAGCCGGGGCACAGCGGTTCCATGTAGATGGATACGGTGGGAGCCCCCTCGGCTTTCTGGCCATACCCTTTGTTGGAGATTACGAAGCCGGCCTTGTCGTCGGCGTTAGCCGGCTGGGTACTGACTTTCTTGAGCTTGCTATAGGCCTCGTCCACGGTCATGTTGCTTTGCTGGCTACTGCTGCTGGTGTTGGACGGCCGCATAGCCTTGTACACGGCGAATCCAGCGATGGCCACCAGCACCACAATAATGGCCACCACAATGCAGCCGATGATGGTCTGCTGCTTACGCTCCTTGGCTGCCTGCTCGGCCCGTGCCTGCTGGGCGGCCTCCTCGGCCGCTCGGCGCTCAGCGCGTGTGGCACGCTTGGCCTGACGCTTCGGATCTGACATAGCTATCCCCTTGCAATCGCTTCAATGTTTGGGCCCCATCATAATGACCGGGCCTGAGGAGGACTGCGCCCAGAGCTGATCTGAGGTGAATTCCCTGTAAAAGTGTGACGGAACGAACGTATCGGATACACAACGGCCATGTGTGCGGATGGCTGATGTGTGAGATTCCGCCCCGCTCTAGGCGAACGGCATCCAGTTGATCGGCATGCCCAGAATCGGCATCGCGCACAAGGCCACGGTGATGATGGCCCATATGGTGAACAGCACGGTGCCGCGCCCGCCGCCCTTGGGCGCCGGCGCCACTGGAGCAGGTGGAGCCCCACCCACTTCGGTGGATGGCGCGCCCGCCGGGCGACTGTGTTTGAGCCCGCGCAGTACGCCGCCCCCCAGCCGAATCATCATCGACTGTGGGGCGAACACAGTGACCAGCCAGCCGATGGCCATGAAACCGCCCAGCGCCAGCCCGGAAGCGGAGAACGGCACATCATTGAGCAACGGCACCGGAATACCCCAATCCGCGGTGAAATACCAGGAGATGGTGTGAACGGGCAGTGCCAGAGCCGCGGTGGCCACGGCGGTTCCCGCCATATAGATGATGACTAGCAGCAGTATGCGGGGAATGGCCAGCAGCAGGGCTTTGACCAGATGCCAGGGAAAAGTCGCCACGCGAATCCACGAATCGGAGTTTTTGCGCTCGCCGCCGCGTTTGCCCTCGCGCTCAAGCTGGGGTTCGGTGTTATAGGCCAGGGTGAGCAGTAGCCACAACAACGCAGTGGCCGCGATGATGGCCACGAGCGGAGCATTTGCCGCCAGTGCCGCCAGCGGCGCCGCCAGCAGGATCAATGGCAGGGTGCCGCGCTGCAGATATTCCCCTCGCTTCACGTCCACCGGATTGGGCATGGGAGGATTTTGGACCATGGTTTCGGTGGGGGCCGCTTGGGCGGTTTGGTCGATGATGCGCTGCAATGCCGGGCGAATGGCGGGGTCCACCGCTGTGGGCTGGTTGCTTGCGGGATCCCAGCTGCTCTGGGCGGTGCCGGACGGGGGGAATGATGACGGCTGCGGCGTGGGGAGTACGGTGGTGCGCTCGGCCAGCGGCGTGGCCTGCTCCGCACCGGCCGGCGGACGTGGCGGCATATCGGCTAAGGGCAGCGTGGCGGTAGCGGCGCCAGCCGGCGAGAATACGACGGTTTCGCCATCGCCGTTATCGCCCTTATTGCCGGAGAACACGGCCATGGTGGGAGCCTCAGCGGCTTCCTCGGCCGCGCGCCAGATGGTTCGGGGATTATTGCGGTCAACGCCGCCGGCCGCGCCAAAAGGGGGCATCGCCTCCGCGGCTTCGGCAACGATCGCAGCCGGTTGTCCAGCCACGGCTCCCGCGGCGAACGGTCCCGCCTGCTCGCCCTGCCAAGCGTTGGGATTCAACGCATCCAAGGCGATGGCATTCAGCAATTGATCCGGCGTGCAACGATCCCTGCGATCCGGGTCCAGTGCAGAACGGAAGGCAGCCAATGTGCCGGCCGGTAGTCCGGAAAGATTCGCGTTGCCCGAGGCCTCGCGCTCAAGTACCGCCATCATCGGCTTGGTGCCGAACACAGGCGCGCCGGTTGCGGCAAAAGCGAGCACGGACGCCACCGACCACCAATCGGTGGCGTCGTCGGATTCGGCACCGTCAATAATCTCGGGTGCGATGAATCCGGGTGTACCCATCACTAGGCCGGTGCGGGTCACGTGACTTTCGCCCTCGCCCATCGCGATACCGAAATCGACCAATACCGGTCCGGCGGCCGACACCATCACATTGGTGGGTTTGATGTCGCGATGGACGATGCCGGCCGCATGTACGGCTTTGGTGGCTTCGATGAGCTTGCGGGCCAAGCGTTCCAGATCGTCGCCCACATACCGGCCATTGGCGGCCACATCATCCTTAAGATTCTTGCCCTCGATGAGTTCAGTGACGATGAACGCCAACGTATCGTCGAGTTCCATATCCACGATGCCGCACACACCCGGATGATTGACCTTCTTCAAGGCCATGGCCTCGCGCCGCAGGCGCTCGCGCGGCGTGACATCGGGCTTGAGGTCGGGGTCGTGCAGGGCCGTGGACGCAGAGCCGGAGCCTGCCACTGACTCGTCGGTCAGGGAGTCGCGCAGAATCTTCATGGCATAGGTGGTGCCGCCGTCGTCGCGCACCCGCCACACCGACCCCATAGCTCCTGAGCCGAGCCGGGAGATCAGCGTATACCCACCAACCACTTCGCCGGACTCAAGATTCAACGCGTTCAAATCGCTCATGCCCTCCATCCTAATGCCTTGCTGGTGCATTATTCTGGCTCTCTCCTGGGAGGCCGAGCTTGATATTTCTTGGCTCCCCTCTCTGAGAGGGGAGCCAAGAATAAATGCCGTTTACGTATTGAGAAGTGCCGTTTACGCCATTAAGGTCGATTGCCCTGACCGGATGTGGTAGCAAATTATGCGCTCGAAATGACAGGATAGGTGCGTGGGCAGGTGCGCCAGTCGTGAATTTGCGACTCTATAACCATCGGCATCAAGGATGTGTCGGCGGTGACCCAAAGGTGAGCCAGCCGGGCACATTCAACAGTGGCACAGCGATGCAAGGGCAGTATCGTGAGCCGCTGATCGAATCGATAACGATATCAGATTCGAATGCCGCGACTTCGCCGGTCGTACCTTCGAATACTTCTCCGAAGACGGCTACCTGTTCGGCGTGATGGCCTCCCAGCAGGTCGCTGGCGCTCAGGCCAAGGGCGTGTACGCCTTCATGAAGCACTTCGCGCTGAACGACCAGGAGACCAACCGACTGAGCGAGCTCGCCACCTGGGCCAACGAGCAGTCGATTCGCGAGATCTACCTGAAGCCCTTCGAGATGAGCGTCAAGCAGGGCGGCGCGGGTGCCGTGATGAGCGCCTTCAACTACATCGGTATGGAGTGGGGCGGTTCCCACTCCGGACTGCTCAACACTGTCCTGCGTGGCGAGTGGGGCTTCCGCGGCATGGTCCTGACCATCATGAAGTACCTCAAGCGCCGCAAACTGGCCGCGGCGGCATCGGCTCCCGCTGACGCTCCGGTCAAGGCCTGAGGTGTGTCTCCGATAACTGAATAGCTAAATAGAATGGACGGCCTGCTGAGTGCTACTCAACAGGCCGTCCATTGTGTATCTGAATGCGAAAAGTCATTATATGGAACGGAATATATCGATACTGTGCATTGTGCCGATTACTGATTCCGACGCAAGTATTCGCGCAGGAAGGGCACGGCAAAATCGACTTCGCCTCGTTCTGTTTCGCGGATAACGAAGGCGTCAAGGAGGCGTTTGCGGTAGGTGGCGGCATAGTTAGGCGTTTTGCCCATGCGCTGTGCAACATTCACGGTGGGAGAGGGACCATCTGACGCTGCCATGGCTTCGAGATACTCACGGTCGTTTTTGGATAAGCCTTGCAACTCCGGGATGCACACGGCGTTATCAAGGTCAATACGTGCTTCCTCGATACCTGCCGTAACATCAGCGTCGATGATGGTATCCGAGTCCCGCATGTCTGCGGCATCCCAGATATGGTAGCCAACCAGTTGAATCATATAGGGGTATCCGGCTGTCACATTGGCTGCAGTGCTTAATTGAGCGTCGGTGATGGACATGCCGGAGGCGCGGAATGTTGTGGCGAAAGCATCGCGCACTTCATCAAGAGGAATATCTGTGAGTATGTTCGTTTTCGCGCGACGTAGGAACGTGATGACTTCGTCATTGAACAAATCAGAAATCATCTGTGGGAGACCGGCGAACACGATGGCGATATTGCGTCGTTCCCTGATTTGATGCTGTATGGCAGTGGCGATGGCAATCATGTCGGATCGCTCAGCCGCTTGAGTCTCATCAATGGTGATAAGCAACCCAGCATGGCGCTTCTCAAGCGCATCCAACCGTCCGGCAATGGCACTTCTCAACGTTTCGGGCATACGCTTCGGGGATAGTTCGGCTTCTCCGAGGCCGATGCCCGCTCCAGCAAAAGTCAACGATGGTCGGATAGTGAGGTGGTCAAGGGCCCCTCGCCCGGTTCGTAAGGCATCAACAAGGCGTTCGCATAGTCCGGCAGAGGCCGTTTCTTCGATGACATCCCATCTGCGCGCTTTGGCCCGGTCTCCGAACACAGTGAGCATCACGGTTTTTCCGGTTCCACGAGCGCCGGTGACGAGCATAATGCGCCCTGGGGCACCGACTCCGTTATCGAGACCTTTCTCGAAATCGCGGATAACTTTGCCTCGGCCGATGAGCAGGGGCGGTTCCCCTCCTGCCGTTGGCTTGAATGGGTTTTCCTTTGCCTTCATGTGGACCGCCTCCTCGCTGAATCAACATAAAATAAAAATTATCAAAAATATCAAAAAAATAAAAATTATCAAAAGCTGGGTTGAGCCGACTGAAGAAAACAGCCGTGGCGACAATGATCCTGCCGCAATCCGCGGTGACAACAACTGACGCGGACCTTCTTGGCAGAATCGTTGTTTGTCCCGCTTCGCCAATCAACGTCGCTCAAGTTCGGTGCGCAGACCGGCTACCGTAGCGGTCAGCTCACGCACTTCCTCGCGCAATAGGTCGATTTCGGGATTGGCTGATGTTGCAATAGCCTCTTGCGCGGCTTCCTTGGCCACTTCCTTCTCCCGAGCGTCCTCGCGCCGATCCGTCTCCAGATTGACCTGATCCACGATCCACGAGGCCAGCGTGGCCGTCACAATACCGATCAACGCGATGCCGGTGAACATCAGCACCACCGCAATGATCTTGCCTTGGAAGGTGACCGGCGAGAAGTCGCCATATCCCACGGTGGTCACGGTCACGAACGCCCACCACAACGCCGTGCCGAAGTCGGTGATCGTGGATCCGGACGCCCCGCGCTCCACGGAATACACGGCCAGCGCGCCCACGTACATGAGCATTCCCACCGCGCCGACCGCGTATACGGTGATGCGCCCGCGCACCGCCATGCCGGAGGTGCGGTTCAGCACGTGCAGCACGGTCAGCAAACGCAACAGTCGCAAGGGCCGGAGCATCGGCAGCGCGATGGTCAGCAGCGTGAACAGGTTGTGCTTGAACCACCGCCAGCGATCGTCGGCCAACCACAGCGAGACCACATAATCGACGACGAACACCACCCAGATCACGTTGATGACGGTTTCACACAGCGCGATATGCGTGCGGGAGAGAATTTCCCACGAATACACCACCAGAAACACCACGGACAGCACCATCAGCGGCCAGTCCGTCCACTTCTTCCACGTCTTCAGTCCCATATTCCGATTGTAGTGGCGCGCCCGCTGCGCCACTGCGGAGCATGACTCCGGACGTCAGTGTTGTATACGTTCGTATACATTTCACGTTGTGTACGAACGTATACAGCGGTATCTTTCATCTCGCATTTCCCTTATGACTATCACCACAGTGATATAATCAAGAATATGTAAGGAGAGAGAGAAGGAGCCGGCCAATGGAGACCGCATCGATCGAACTGTGGCATGGCTCTTCGCATGTCATCAAGCATCCTGAATACGGGCTGGTCAAGCCGAACAACGATTATGGCCGCGGATTCTATTGCACGCGCAGCGTCGAGCTGGCCAAGGAATGGGCGTGCGCGGGACTGGATGACGGTTTCGCGAATCGGTACACGTTGACCACGGACGGGCTCCTCTTCCTGGACCTGTCCCAGCCGCCCTACACCATCCTGAACTGGCTGGCCATGCTGGTCGAAAACCGTCGTTTCCAGCCGACCACCGCCGTCGCCGCGCAAGGCATCGAATATCTGAAACAAGTGTTTCTGCCGGATGCCAGTCAGGCTGACGTCATCGTCGGATATCGTGCCGACGATTCGTATTTCTCGTTCGCCCGCGCTTTTGTCAATAACGCGATTTCCATCGACCAACTCGCTGAGGCGATGCGGTTGGGCGAGCTCGGCAAGCAGATCGTACTCGCCAGTCCTCAGGCATTCGCGGCACTGCGGTTCCAAGGCTGCGAAATCGCCCGCGCTTCGACCTACCACGGATTGCGTAACGAGCGCGACCGCACAGCTCGCGAAGCCTACCGCCGCAAAAGTGCAGAAGCCGATCTCGACGGCCTGTTCATGCGCGACATCATCCGCGAGAAAGTGACCAACGATGATCCCCGCCTATGATGAGACATACTTGCCGGACGCCATGGCCAACTTGGCCGGCGCCTTCGATTATGCGCTGAACGATTGCGGGTTGCCGGTCGGCCTATTCATGGACTTCTTCGCCACCTCCGAGGCGGCCGCGCTTTTCGGGCGAGGCACGCCCAAATACGTGTGTGGCATGTCCGGCGAGGAGCTGGTGGCCGAAATCATGCGGCAAACCGGTTGGGCGCGCATTCTCGATATGCCGCCAGCCGCACTGCGCGCCGGCTCAACACCCGAATACTGGGCCGGATGGGTACTCGCATACTGCCAATGGGCCAGGGGAGTGCGGTTCTCGGACATTCTCGATGTGCTGTCGCTCGACGATATCGTGCGACTGCACCCGACTCTGCACGAAGCCGACGAAAGCCGATTCGTCGACGTGTACGACGAGCGGGCCGCCCATAATCGCACCGAGGGCGACTCCCGGCTGCACACGATCCGCGTGCGCGCCGGACTCAGCCAATCCGGGCTGGCCCGCCGCTCCGGCGTTACCCTGCGCTCCATCCAAATGTACGAGCAGCGCCGCAAAGACCTTGGCAAAGCTGCCGTCTCCACCGTGCTCGCTTTGGCCCGCACGCTTGGCTGCCGCATCGAAGATCTGTTGGAGCCGTAAAGACGCGGAGTAGTATCGCGCCGCATCGATTCTGATAACTGAACAACTACTTTTAAGGCCCGGCCGGATGCTCGTTTGGACATCCGGCCGGGCCTTCTGGCTCCACACGGGGTGCCGAGGTATCCGTTCTCCGCTTCGAGGGGCTGATTTGGCCTTCCGTAGAGGTTTACTCCCGTTTCGAGGGGCTGGTGGCCCGCTAGAACACGGGTATAAACGGCTTCGCCCCACCGTCATTCCGCCATTTTGGGGATGCGCTTACTTGAGTACCAGCCCCTCGAAACGGAGATAGATCTCCGGAAAGGGTCAAAACAGCCCCTCGAAACTCAAGATGGCGGTTGCAGGGCGGTTGAGGATCAGTCGAAGAGCGGTTCAAACGCAAATGTGAACAATGCCACATGTGATTGGGCGGGTCGCTGCACGCCGATTTTCGGGGGTGCATGGGAATGGCGGAATATCAACGAAAAACCCTATATCTAGGTTTGTTATGTGACACGCGCCACTACATATAGTGCCTTGATTTCAAATCACACCGCTGTAATATGGCCTTCGCTTCACTGTTCATCAGAACCACATCAAGGGGAGTCGCCATGACCGTCACCGTGTTCACCAAGCCGCATTGCCCGCAGTGCGATGCCACCAAGCGCCAGCTCACCAAGCTGGGTGTGCCGTTTGAAACCGTGGACCTGACGCAGAACCCCTCCACCCTTGAGCAGCTGCAGGCCGCCGGTTTCCAGCAGGCTCCGGTGGTCATCACGCCGGACAACTCCTGGACCGGCTACCGCCCCGACCTGATTCGCGAAGTCGCCCAGCAGGTGGCCGCCGACAACCGCGCCGCCGCCACGGTGTCCGCGTGAGTCTGAGCCAGCCCGAATTCGCGGCCGAAGGCAAGACGATCGGCGCATTGGTCTACTTCTCGTCGGCCTCCGAAAACACCGCACGGTTCGTGGCCGGATGCCGTTTGCAGGACGAAGGCATCAACGTCTACCGCATCCCGTTGCGGGCCGCCGCCCCGGCGCTAAACGTCCGCGAACCGTACGTCATCATGGTGCCCACCTATGGCGGCGGCGTGGTCAAGAAAGCAGTGCCGATTCAGGTCAAACGCTTCCTCAACGATCCAGCCAACCGCGAGTGGATTCGCGGCGTCATCGCCTCAGGCAACACCAATTTCGGTGAGGCCTACTGTGCCGCCGGAGACATCATCGCCGCCAAATGCAAGGTGCCCTACCTCTACCGTTACGAACTCATGGGCACCCCGGAAGACACTGCCGCCGTGCGAAACGGCCTCGTCCGCTTCTTCACCGAACAGTAAATCTTGACCCCCTCGAGGTATTGGCTCCCCTCTCCGAGGGGAGCTGTCAACGAAGTTGACTGAGGGGAGCAACTGTCTGAGTAAACACACTTCTGCCATATTCCAAGGATTTCCAATGACTGACCTCACCGCCACCGGCCTGCCGCTCGACAATACTGCCGACACCGCAGCGGAACAGTACGACCCGGCGCACGATTACCACGCGCTCAACGCGATGCTCAACCTCTATGACGCCGACGGCAAGATCCAGTTCGACAAAGACAAGGCCGCCGAACGCGAATACGTGACAGGGCACGTGGCCACCAACAGCAAGCGGTTCGCCTCCACCGCCGAGCGTCTCGAATACCTGATCAGCAACCAGTACTACAACCCTGCGGTCTTCAACCAGTACTCCGCTGAATTCCTCGACCGCATCTACGAGCACGTGGAATCCGCCGGCTTTGAGTTCGGCACTTTCCTTGGTGCGTTCAAGTTCTACACGTCCTACGCGCTCAAGACGTTCGATGGTCGCCTCTATCTTGAGGACTTCCCGCAGCGTTGCGCCGCTGTGGCCCTGGAGCTCGCCGCCGGCAATGAGCAGCAGGCCATCGAATACGCCGACGAAATGCTTGCCGGCCGCTTCCAGCCCGCCACCCCGACCTTCCTGAACCTCGGCAAGGCCCAGCGTGGCGAACCGGTCAGCTGCTTCCTGGTGCGCATCGAAGACAACATGGAGTCGATTTCGCGCGGCATCAACGCGGCCCTCCAGCTTTCCAAGCGCGGCGGCGGCGTCGCCCTGCTGCTGAGCAACTTGCGTGAGCTCGGCGCCCCGATCAAGCGCATCGAGAACCAGTCCAGCGGCGTGATCCCGGTCATGAAGCTGCTGGAGGATTCCTTCTCCTACGCCAACCAGCTCGGCGCACGTCAGGGCGCAGGCGCGGTGTACCTCAACGCCCACCACCCGGATATTCTGCGCTTCTTGGATACCAAGCGAGAGAACGCGGACGAGAAGATCCGCATCAAGTCGCTGGCTCTTGGCGTGGTGATTCCAGACATCACGTTCGAACTGGCCAAGCAGAAGGCCCAGATGGCCCTGTTCAGCCCGTACGACGTGGAGCGCGTGTACGGCAAGCCGTTCGCCGACATCTCCGTTACCGAGCATTATGACGAGATGGTGGCCGACGACCGCATCAAGAAGACCTACATCGACGCCCGTAAGTTCTTCACCACCATCGCCGAACTGCAGTTCGAATCCGGCTACCCGTACATCGTGTTCGAGGACACGGTCAACCGCGCGAACCCGATCGAAGGCCGCGTGACCATGTCCAACCTGTGCTCGGAAATCCTGCAGGTTCAGGAGCCGAGCGCATACAACGAGGACCTCACGTATGCGCATGTCGGCCGCGACATCTCCTGCAATCTGGGTTCGCTCAACATCGCCAAGGCGATGGATGGCGGCTTGGCCCACACGGTGGAGACGGCGATCCGCGCACTCACCTCGGTGGCCGAGCACACAAGCATCAACGCGGTGCCTTCGATTCGCCGCGCCAATGAGGAGGGCCACGCCATCGGCCTCGGCCAGATGAACCTGCACGGCTTCCTGGCCCGCGAAGGCATCCAGTACGGCTCCGAAGAAGGTCTCGACTTCACCGACATGTACTTCATGACGGTCGCCTACCACGCCTACCGCGCCTCGCACGCGCTTGCCGTGGAGCATGGCCGTGCGTTCGCCAGCTTCGCTACGAGCGACTACGCCAAGCCGGCCGGTCAGGGCAACTACTTCGACAAGTACACCGATGTTCGTCGTTCGCTCACCCCGCGCACCGAACGGGTCCGTGCGCTGTTCGAGCAGTACGGCATCGCGATTCCGACTGCGGCCGATTGGGAGGCCCTGCGCGACGCGATTCTGAAGGATGGCATTTACAACCAGAACCTGCAGGCCGTGCCGCCCACCGGCTCGATCTCATACATCAACCATTCCACGAGCTCGATTCACCCGATCGCCTCCAAGATCGAGATTCGCAAGGAAGGCAAGATTGGGCGCGTGTACTACCCGGCCGCCTACATGACCAACGACAACCTTGAGTACTATAAGGACGCCTACGAGATTGGCTGGAAGGCCATCGTCGACACGTACGCCGAGGCCACCCAGCACGTGGATCAGGGACTGTCGCTGACGCTGTTCTTCCCGGACACCGCCACCACCCGCGACCTCAACAAGGCTCAGATCTACGCCTGGCGCAAGGGCATCAAAACCCTCTACTACATCCGCATCCGCCAGCAAGCCCTGGAAGGCACTGAAGTCCAAGGCTGCGTCTCCTGCATGCTCTGATCGTTCGAGGGAGCGTATACCGCCTTTCTTCGGCACTCGACGTACCTTCGTACGCCTTCGGCCTCAGACGGCGGTCTCCGCACGCATTGAACAACCAGAGAGCCGTTGTTACTCCCCTCACTCGGCTAACGCCGACAGCTCCCCTCAGAGAGGGGAGCTGGCCGCGAAGCGGACTGAGGGGGGCTCCACCATCTAAGGAACCAACAATGTCACGAACCGTCTATAGAGCACTGCTCCGGCTGACCGCGCCGGAGGAGTTCGAAAACAAATCCAACGACGATAACGACAACGAGTAAAAGGAACACTACTCATGGCACCTATTTCCATTCCGCGCAAACCGCTGAAACTCATCGACCGCGTCTCCGCAATCAACTGGAACCGCCTCGAAGATGAGAAAGACCTTGAGGTCTGGGACCGCCTGACCGGCAACTTCTGGCTGCCCGAAAAAGTCCCCGTCTCTAACGACATCCCCAGCTGGCAGAAGATGACCGAGGACGAGCACACGCTCACCATGCACGTGTTCACCGGCCTGACCCTGCTTGACACCATCCAGGGTACGGTCGGCGCCGTCTCCCTGATTCCGGACGCGCTCACCCCGCACGAGGAGGCCGTGTACACCAACATCGCCTTCATGGAATCCGTGCACGCCAAAAGCTACTCGTCCATCTTCTCCACCCTGTGCTCCACCGAACAGATCGACGCGGCCTTCGACTGGAGCGAGAACAACGAGTTCCTGCAGAAAAAGGCGGAAATCGTGCTCGACTACTACGAGGGCGACAACCCGTACAAGCGCAAGGTGGCCTCCACCCTGCTCGAATCGTTCCTCTTCTACTCCGGCTTCTATCTGCCGATGTACTTCTCCGCGCACGCCAAGCTGACGAACACCGCCGACGTGATTCGTCTGATTATCCGCGATGAGGCCGTCCACGGCTACTACATCGGCTACAAGTACCAGAAGGGCATCGCCCAGCTGAGCGATGCCGAGCGCCTGGATCTGCAGGACTACACGTACGACCTGCTCAACGAGCTGTACGACAACGAGGTGGAGTACACCCAGTCGCTGTACGATCGCGTGGGCCTGACCGATGACGTCGAGAAGTTCCTGCGCTACAACGGCAACAAGGCGCTGATGAACCTCGGTTACCCGGCTTTGTTCCCGGCTGAGATTTGCGATGTGAACCCCGCGATCCTGGCCGCCCTGAGCCCGAACGCCGACGAAAACCACGACTTCTTCTCCGGCTCCGGCTCCTCCTACGTGATGGGCAAAGCCGAAGAAACCGATGACGACGACTGGGACTTCTAAGGGTTTCGCGGTCCGCGAACCCGCAGCGCCGCCGCGTTCGCACGACGGCGCTACGCTGGAGGCATGGAACAGGAGCCGTTGGTCAGCATCATCATCCCGGTATATAAGGTCGAGAAATTCCTCGACGAATGCGTGAAGTCTGTGGTTGCGCAGACCTATCGCAACCTCGAGATTCTGCTGGTCGACGACGGCTCGCCCGACAATTGCCCGGCCATGTGCGACGCCTGGGCCGCCCGCGACCCGCGCATACGCGTGATTCACAAGCCCAACGGCGGCCTGTCCGACGCCCGCAACTCCGGTATCGCTGAGGCTATCGGCGCGTACATATACTTCGCCGATTCCGACGACACCGTGGCACCCACGTTGGTGGAGGACTGCCTGAACGCCATGCGCGAGTATGACGCCGACCTCGTGATGTTCCAGTTCGACACCATCTCCGAGAACAACAAGCCGCTGCTGTCCAACTATCGCCACAACGACTTCACCGAGGTGCAGGTCCTGACCCCGGTCGAGGTCATCAAAAAGCAAGTCAAGGCTGAGATTGACGGCTATTTCTGGGCCTTCCTGGCACCCGCCTCCACCTATCAGGGCACCGGATTCTCCTTCCCGGTGGGGCGCAAAATCGAGGATCTCTCCCGTATCTGCAACGTGATCGGCGAGGCCACGCGCGTGGTCCGTCTGCCCAAGGCGCTGTACCACTACCGCATGCGCGAGGGATCGATTACCGCCAACTGGGATCCGCAGCTCACCCGCGACTGGACCCGCGCCGCCGACGACCGCGAGGAATACATCGTCCACCGATTCCCCGAGCTCAAGGGCTTCATGACGCTGCAACAGCTGAATTTCTTTGCCAACCTCGATTACGAGACCATGCGCCAGTCGCTGATCGCCGGGCTCAAGATCGATCCCGAGGACGCCGACGCGCTTCGTCGTCGCATCGAGGGCCTGACCAAGTCCGCCGATGAGGGCGATGAGCCCGTACCGGAAACGTTGCGTGAGTTGCTCGGACTGCTCAAGCTGGGCATCACCAAGGTGGCCGATGGCACGTTCGGTAAGGCCGATGGCAGCGGTACTGATGGCGATGCCGAGAACGATGACGTAACGCTGGCCGACCGTTTCCGCGACATGCGCGAGGACTGGCGCCAGCTGCGCATCCAGCGCATCGAAAACGCCGAGGAGCGCAAGGCCGAGCGCAAAGCCGCCCGCAACGGCGTCACCTTCGAGTCTGTGTTGCATTAGTCGGCGACTGATGGAATCCGTCAGTTCGGGAAGAGCAGGCCTGCTCTACGCCGGGCGTGCCGGTTCGCACGTTCGAGAAACAGGCGTGTCATGGGCCGAACCACACAACACCCCCAGAAACGCCCATAAAGTTAACTACATTTTCAGACACGCCACTTGCCTTGGTCCACGGTCCGTGTATAGTAGTTCTCGGCTCAACGAAGAGAACCTTCACTGAACCGGAAAAAAAGTAAACGCTGAAGCTTGCAGTTTCCGAAAGCAAAGTTGTACGTCGGTGGCGAGGGCGGAAGCGCAGTAAAGAACAAATCCCTTTACAACGGATCGTGAGGCACGTACCTGCCTCTGAAAGGATTAGTAATTATGGCAGAAGTCGTTTTCGACCACGTCACTCGTATCTACCCGGGCAACGATAAGCCCTCCGTGGATGATCTGAATCTTGATATCAAGGATGGCGAGTTCCTCGTCCTCGTTGGCCCTTCTGGCTGTGGTAAGTCTACGACCCTTCGTATGCTCGCCGGCCTGGAAGAGGTCAACAAGGGCCGCATCCTCATTGGTGGCAAGGATGTCACCACGATGCAGCCGAAGGACCGCGACATCGCAATGGTGTTCCAGAACTACGCTCTGTACCCGCACATGACCGTTGCCGACAACATGGGCTTCGCCCTGAAGATCGCCGGCACTCCGAAGGACGAGATTCGCAAGCGCGTCGAGAAGGCCGCTGAGATTCTCGACCTGACCGAGTACCTCGACCGCAAGCCGAAGGCTCTGTCCGGTGGTCAGCGTCAGCGTGTGGCCATGGGTCGTGCAATCGTCCGTGAGCCGAAGGTCTTCCTCATGGATGAGCCGCTGTCCAACCTCGACGCCAAGCTCCGTGTCCAGACCCGTACCCAGATCGCTGCTCTGCAGCGCCAGCTGGGTGTCACCACCCTGTACGTGACCCACGATCAGACCGAGGCCCTGACGATGGGCGATCGCATCGCCGTCATCAAGCTCGGTATCCTGCAGCAGGTCGGTGCCCCGACCGAGCTGTACGATCGCCCGGCCAACGTCTTCGTCGCCGGCTTCATCGGCTCCCCGTCGATGAACCTGAACACCCACCCGGTGGTCAACGGCAAGGCGAAGATCGGTGAGGACACCGTGGACCTGCCGGCTGAGGCCGTCAACAAGCTCACCGCCGAAGACAACGGCCAGATCGTGGTCGGCTTCCGTCCTGAGGACGCTGGCCTGGCCCCGGCTGACGACCCGAACGCCTTCTCCCTGAAGGTTGTGAACGTCGAGGATCTGGGCTCCGATGGCTACATCTACGGCAACATCATCACCGATGGCTCCGCCGCTGAGGCTTCCCAGGTCATGTCCGACCAGAACAAGCTCACCACGATTCGTGTGAATCCGCGTGCGCTGCCGAAGGTTGGCGCGACCGTCAAGATCAAGATCGACCCGGCCAAGATGCACCTGTTCGCTCCGTCGACTGAGCTGCGTCTGAACTAATAGATACTTGGCGAGGTCTAATCGCTTCGTCAACCATTAAACGAGGTTATTCTCTTCCTCTCTTATGACCTCGTTGGAAAAGCCCTGCATAGCTGCGGGGCTTTTCTTTTTGCCTAGAAAACGTACGCTAACTGACCTCGCAAATGAATATTTTCTAGTTTCTCGTCAACTTTTTCCTAGGAAGGGGGTATGGTTGTATGCAGTATCCCCCCGAAAAGGGGATTGCGAATCTATGAGGGGAGATGATGGGCTCGAAGTTAAAGCTCGGCCGTTGCAGGTTTAACGGAGGGGTAGAACAGGAACCTGGACAGCATCGCCATGTCTTGCGGCGCTGCCTTGCTTCGGTTGTTGCTGTTTCCTTGTCCATCGTGTGCATGGTGCCTGCGGCATATGCCCAGGACGTAGATGATGTAAATGGTTCCTCTAACTCCGTAATTCTTGGGGGGGGATAATACTGTCGTAGCTGCTCCTTCTGCTCGCAATGTCAATGTTGACGATAAGACGTCAGAAGAGGCCAATACATCAAACGGTGCGCCAGCACCTTCTGAAACGAATCAGGAAGTCCAGCAAGATTCATCTTCTTCATCTTCCACTACCGGTGGTTCTTCCGAATCCTCAAATGGTGAGGCAGGCAACAAGGCGGATGCCGCAGCAGGGGCTGCTGCTGGCGATTCCGCTAATGACGGAACCCAAACGCAGGTTCCGACTGATACTTCTTCTCAAGGTGCCAAGAACGATTCTTCGACTGAGGCGGATCAATCGCCGGCGAAGGCCAATGTGCAGGTCGCCGCGACGGCGCTTGGCGGCCGTGACTTTGAAGGTCAGGTCACCAAGGAGATCAACGGCAAGACCTACATCCTGATCGGCAACGAGCAGCAGCTGCGTGCGATTGGTTCCGGCAAGAAGGTTATTGGCCGTATCAACAAGGTCACGCAGACCTGCACCGGGCAAGGACTCTTTGGCTACCACTGGGTAGATGGCGCGTCGTCCACTGAATACGCCGGTGACGCCGATCTTGCCGATTCGGATACCTTGCGCAATGCTGATGCCTCCGACTATGACAATTCGCTGGCGATATGTCATACGAAAGTGGACGCTGATAAGACCCGCACCAGGTATTACGGCGTGGGTGCTGATGGTACGCAAGCGGACTACTCTGCCGCCAACACTGGTCTGACATATTCGGCCGATGCGAATTATCTGATCTTCCGTGACATCGATTTGTCCAAGAACGCGGCGGATACCGCCAGTACTGAGTGGACTCCGCTCATGTTCTCCGGCACCATGCTCGGCGCGGTCTCCAACAGCGCAGACGCTGTGGCTAGCCTGTGGAAGGCTGTCGGCGCGGATGGCGCAAGCGTGGAGCATACCACAGCAGCTCGGCCGGTCATCAGCCATGTGGTCGTCAATCAACAGGGCAAGCAGCTGGACGTCAGCAAGCAGCAGGGCATCGGCTTCTTCGCCTCGATCACGAACAAGACCGTGATGAACAACACCAGTCTGGGCAGCGCCGGTACGGCCGTGGTGTCGAACCTCAAGCTGCAGGACGTGTCTGTGACGAATCAGGCAAGCAAGTCATATATTCCGCCGACACTGCTCGGCACACTCACTTCGGCAGTGGGTGGACTTTTGGATCTTCTGCTTAAGGCGTTGAAACTGCTGACATTCGGACAAGTAAATCTTGACCTCAATCTTCAAGGTCTGCTCACCCTGCACAAAGACAATCCTTCCAATCTCGCCACGGGTGCGTTCGCCGGCCGTATTTACGGCGATGCCAAGGTCACGGATTGTGAAGTGGCGGATGTTTCGGTATCCAGCGTAAGCCGTATGACCGGTGGTTTCGTGGGATATGTTGAGGGCGCAACCCGATACGATGCGGTCTCCGGCATCGTGGGAACGCTCACCAATGTACTCTCGAAGATCTTGGGTGTCATCCCATTCCTCGGGCTGGGCGATTTGGTGAACTGGTTGCTGTCCGGCACGCTCGGACTGAATGCCTTGATTCCGGTCGGCTACTACAACCCGGTCATCTCGAACAGTTCGGTGAACGGGTTCAAAAAGAACGTGGTGATCGGCAACAAGAATAATCCGCAAGCCGGCGGCTTCGTCGGTGCACAGATTGGCGCAATCATCGAGAACTCCTCGGTGACGAGCACGAACGGTTTCACCGTGCGGGCAACGCAATACGCCGGTGGCTTCGCCGGAATAAGCCGCAATGGCAATGTAGGTGGTCTGCTCAACTCGCTTGGTATTGATTTGCTGTCTGCACTGCGTCCGCAGAGCCTCATCGAGAACAGCAACCTGACCGTCGACGGCGATGGCAAGGTCACTGTATCTGCCACGGACTATGCCGGTGGATTTAGCGGCGCGATGGCCAATGCCTACGCGGTCAATAATACGATTTCAGCCACGGCTGCCGTGTCTACTGACAAATCCCACGCCGGAGGATTCACCGGATTTGCCTCCGTGGGATGGGGCCTAGAACTCGGCACGGATGATGCCACGAACGCATCGCTGCTGAAACAACTCACCAAGGCTGTGGCCAAGCTGCTGAGCGGCAGCGGTAGTGGTGCGGGAGAACTGCTGTCCATCGTTGGCGTGAATCCCTCCGTGATTCTCGGCACGCAGATGAAGGGCTCCTTCACCGTTAAGGCTGGTGGCGATTACGCGGGCGGTCTCGTGGGAGAAGGATCGGGCACGGTGATCGGCGACTCCTCGCAGGATCATCTGCAGAACCTCACGTTCTGGAAATACAACAATCCCCGTGGGCTCCCTCAGCAGCGCTCCACTGCCATCAACGGTCTTGAATCAGTCAGCGCCGGCGGCTCCTACGCGGGCGGCATCGCCGGCAATCTGCAACCGACCACAGTGGCTGGGTTGCTCAACAGTGTGGTGAAAATTGGCGATATCGCCACGCTCAAGAAGTTCGACCAGTTTGCCCCGTTCACCGTGGAGAACGTGACTGTTGCTGCCCCGGCATCCGGCTTGACAGTGACGGCTGGCTCATACTATGCGGGCGGTGCCATCGGATGCGCCACCGGTGGTGACGTGACCAACACCAACCTCACTAATCTGGCCACGGTCACGGCCAAGGGAGAAGCCGGCGGTTTCATCGGCTTCTCCGGACCGGGCGACGCCGTTGGCGCCGGCGGCCTTAATGTGCTTGGGCTTATCAAGCTATCCGGTCTGCTATCGGTTGCCCAATATTCTTCGGTTGCAGTCACTTCATCGAATGTGAACGGCATCGCCAACGGATTCACGGTCAAGGCGACCGGCAAGAACGAGAACAACGAGACCACCGATTACGCTGCGGGCGGCTTCTACGGTCAGGCCAACAGCACCAAGACCCGCGAAAGCCATGTGACGAACCTCAAGTCGGTCACGGCCGATACCAGCACATCCGATGGCATAGCGGGTGGCTTCGTGGGCTTCTCCACCACCGGTGGCCTCGCCGACGCGCTCAGCAACGCCGATGATTCCAGCGTGTTGGACAACCTCATCAAGGGCGGACTGCTGTCCGTGAACGACCTGCTCGGTGCCGTACCGTATCTGATTCCAAGCTATACGGATACCACCGTGACGTACGTCAACGGCGGTTACGTCGAAGGCGATATCGCGGGCGGCTATGCGGGAAACTTCCAAAGCGGCAAAGTCAATCAGTTCTCCGAAACCGATCTCGAGAACGACCCAACGCTGGCAGACGTGCAGTCCCGCGTTCAAGCCAACCCCGTGGCCGTTGTCAACCTCGACCATGTGACCGGCGGCGCATACGCAGGCGGTTTCGGCGGCAAGGTCGTTTCCGGCGCACTCGCTTCGGCTGGCAACGGCGGCCTGAGCCTGCTCGGCAAATTCGGTACGGTGGATCTCGCCAACCTGCTGCAGGTGGTGCAGGGCTATGTGCCGTTCATCTCCTACGCGGGCGTGCATTCCGATGCCACCACCGTGGAGACCACCAGCGGCAACAAGATTTCCGACCCGGACGATCCCGGCTTCACCGTCTCCGCCACCCGACTTGACCAATCCGATACGCAATCCGGTTCCGCCGGCGGCTACATCGGCTACGGTTCCGGCGTGCAGGTATCCCATTCCAGCGTGACTCAACTGCGCCACACCGACGTCAAGGCACCGAAGAATCTGGAAACCGCCGGATCAATCGATGGCACCTATCTGAGCAAAGACAGCACATATGCAGTCACCGCTGCGCGATACGCCGGCGGTTACATCGGCAAAATGGACATCGGCTCGGCGGCGGCCGTGGGCGGTGGCCTGAGCCTGCTCGGCCAGAAAGTCAATCTCAACGATGTACTCAGTGTGCTGGATGTCGTCGTCTCGACGATTGAACACTCCGATGTGACCGGCGGCATCGGCGGATACTCCGTTCTGGCCAGCGCCGCAGATCATAGGAATGCCAACAATGAGCCCGATCCACTGGGTATGGCTGGTGGTTTCGCCGGAGACATCGAAGGCGGCCATATCCAGGACTCGAGCTCTCATGAGTTCGTATACATCATCGGCCAGGTTTCGGCCGGCGGTTACGTGGGTACCATGCAGCCGGGAGCCGTGGCGAACGTGCTTGGTGACGGCAGCGTGCTCAAGAAGCTTGTCAACCTCGACGACCTGCTCTCGCTCGTGCAGGACTTCGTGCCGACGATTCGCAACAGCTCGACCGATGCCGCAGTGTGCGGCGGCGCGGTGCGTGCCCAGGCGGCATCGGATACGACCACACGCCGCGGCATGGCCGGCGGCTATGCGGGACGTAATCGTGGCGGTCATATCTGGGGCAACAACACAGCAGCATGGAAGCAGGAGAACACCGACGGCAAATACAACGGGCCGCAGCGCGTAGCCTACGCCGCGCGCATCCGCAGCGTATACGGTGCCGAAATCGCCGGCGGTTACACCGGCTTCATGGAAGCGGCCGATACCGCTGAAGGCGGTTCGCTCTCCTTGCTCGGCGGTCTCATCAAGGCCGGCAACCTCGCCGGCGTGCTGTCTGTGGTCTACCCGACCGAGGAGCACTCGAAGGTCACTGGTCCTTTGCGCAATATGAGCTACGACCAGTGGAAGACGTGGGTCGACAACATCGGCAAGTACGGTGCGTATGGCAAGGAATTCACCGATGTGACCACGGCTGATGGTGCGGGCTCTGTTACCGACCAGAATTCCCTGGACAAGTTCCTCGAATCCTACATCTTCGGATTCAACGTCGTCGCAGGACGTGCGGAGTATCGGACCGGCGCGAACCTGCATGATTCCGGCGTCGCCGGCGGACACGTCGGCCTGATGCGCACCGGCACGATCACCGATGGCCAGTCGATGGACGTCAAGACCGTCTCCGCCATGCGTGCGGCAGGTGGCTACGCGGGCACGATGGAATCCGGCTCGGCATCCTCGTTCGGCTCCATCCAACTATTCGGCGACAAAGGCATCAAACTTGATCTGGGTCAGATGCTCGACGTGGCACAGGTATTCGTGCCAGTCATCAAATCCTCGAGTGTGGCCGGCTACCGCAAGGGTATGAAGGTCGTGGCCACCGGCGAAGACATCACGCACGGCACCGGCAACGCCGGTGGCTACGTGGGTCTCGCGGTCGGCGGCCAGATCTGGGGCGATCTCGACCAGAACGGCCAGAAGCTTGCCGATGGGGCCACTGCTGACAAGGCGGCCGGTGCCAACGTCTCCAACCTGCGCAAGGTGGAAGGGCGCAACAACGTCGGCGGATTCATCGGCGTGGCCACTGCCGGCGCGGTCGCGGATGTGGACACCAACGCATCCGAGGGATTCCTGCAAGGAATCCTCGACTCGCTGGTATCGAACCCGGCAAGTCTGGTCAGCGTATTGCAGGCCACGGTTACGACGATTCGCGGTGCGCATGTGAGCTCGGATGACCCGGCATGGGGATACACGGTCGACGGCGCATATGAGACCAAGGACGATAAGGGTAACACCACAACCAAGTATGCCCTGAACGCCGGCGGTTTCGCCGGCTCGCTGCAGGCCTCGATCCTCGGTGACAAGGATTCCGCCAAAGGCACCGGCAGTGAAGCGGATCCGAACAATGACCCAGCCGCACTTACAGTCACCGGGCTGCGCGCCGTTGAAGGCGGGCAATACGCGGGCGGCTTCTTCGGCCTTGCCGATGTGTCCAGCGTCGCTTCCGTCGGCGGCGGCGAGGCCGGCGATAAGCAGAATACCAACCTGCTGCTCAAACTGCTCAAGGTCGGCAACGTGGGCGTGCTCGAAGCATTCCGCACCTTCATCTATGACGGTCAGGTCAACGGCGTGAACGACGGCATCCAGATTGTCGCCCATGATTCCACCACAAAGGGCATGCTCGACTCGAAGCGTTACACCGGTGCGGCCGGTGGCTTCGGCGGTGGACTGATCAATGGCTCTGTAAAGCAGTCTGCGGTCACCAACCTCAACAGTGTGACCGGCGTGAACTACGTGGGCGGCTTCATCGGGCATCTTGGCAAATCCGGCACGGTCGCCGCCGACAATGCACAGCTCGGCACGGATGCGCTCAATCTGCTTGGTGCCACGGCCGGCGTACTTGACATCTGGGGCTCGCACGTTGGCGATTCGCGCGTCATCGGCATCCCGGACGGCTACACCGTCACCGCCACACACCATGGCGACAATTACGGCAAAGCCACCGACAAGGCTACCGGACGCGAGGTCGCGGGCGGATTCGTCGGCTACACGGACTTGGCCCGAGTGAAGGGCTGCACGGCCGGCAATCTCAAGAAGGTCACCAGCGGCGAGATCGCCGGCGGATTCGTCGGTGAAACCAGCCGTGCCTATCTGGTTGATGCGCAGGTCAACTCGGTACTCGTGGAACTGCTGCTGCATGTGGTGAACGCGCTGGTCAAGCTCCTGTACCTCGACAAGGCGGAACAGGTCGGCGTCATCGATTTAGGCAAGTGGTTCCCGGCCATCTTCGGCAAGGTATTCGATCTCAAGGTGCTTTCGGAAGGCAACGTGCTGTACGTGAACCTGTTCGGACTGAAGGTGAGCGTCGCCCTGTCCAAGGCCGACGCCGAAAACCAGCAGCAGACCGACGTGGCGATTGTCACCATCGGCGACAGCGTCATCAAACTGCCCTGCAGCAAGAACGGCATCGACATGGATGGGTCAGGCAGCAACCTGACCGTCCAACTCATCAAGGGCAACCGCACCCGCGTGGAACAGTCCACCGTGACGGGCATCGCCAGCGGCTATGACGTGTTCGGTGGTGGGGCGACTCAGGACACCGACGGCGTGAAGGATCTCACCACCGGCTACGCGGGCGGTTTCGCCGGACTGAACGACGAGGGCGTGCTGGCGGACGACCACATGGTCTACGCCGACACGATCCGCGGCACCAGCGGACTGGTCGACCCGTTCTCGAACACCAAACTCAAGTCCGTATGGGACTTCAACACCATGAGCGACATCCTCGGACCGGTCGATGACGGCAACGGCGGCAAGGCATACAACACCTACCGCATCTACCGCAAGGCGGCCGCGAACGCCGGTGAGGCCCGCACCTCCGCACAGGACGGCAACAAGATCTTCTCGCGGAAGAACACGGCAGACGATGCGCTGCACACCAGACTCGATCGCTGGGAAGTGAAGCTGTTCGACGTGGTCAACACATACGACAGCGGCGCTGTGCACAGTGGTGCATCCGGCGACACTGGTGCCACATGGGTCGGCATCAAGGACGCCGTGACTGTGGCTGGTGGCAGCAGCACAAAGCTCGATGCCTACCAGTCCCCAGCCAAGGCAGTGCTCATGCTTGACGTGCCCGTATCCGACAACAACGGCGGACTCACCCCCGAACCGGACGACGGCCAGGACCCATGCGGCAAGGACGGCTGCAAGACCGTGGACCTCACCCTGCAGAAAGTGTGGCGCAACGGCCAGCTGGAACGCCCCGACGCCATCACCCTCGAGGTGACCGCCACGTACACGAATGCGGCGGGCGAACAGGTCAAGGCCGGGAAGCTCGAATGCTTCAAGGACGACTGCGCCACCGAGGAGCGGACCAACCCGTTCACGGTGGCCATGACCGCCAAGGAGAACGGCTCCGCGTGGAGCGACACGTGGCGCACGAAGCTCACCGGCCTGCCGGTCGCCTTCGTTGATAAGGGTTCCGGCCCGAACGGCGAGGACGTGACGCGCTACTACACGTACACCGTCAAGGAGCTCAACATGACCTACGCCTCCGGCGACACGGATGGCAACGCTGAGACGAAGACCCCAGCCGAGGCCGGTTACTCGGTGTCCGTCAAGTACGGAACGGACAAGGACGGCAAGTATGTGGCCACCGTCACGAACTTCTCGCCCCTGCCCGAGACCGGCGGCAACGGCACGCTCCTGTTCGTCATGCTCGGCGTGTTCATGCTCGCCCTCGGCACCGCATGGTACCTGCGCGCCAACCGCATGGAACCGGCCGCGGCCGGGGGAGCGGGCGCGGGAACCGCGCTGCCGGTCGGCCGCAAACGCGGTCGGCACACCCGATAACCAGACTTCCCGCCGTCGCACGGCGGCGGGGCAACCAATGTAACCAACTCGAACCGGCCCCGACCGGGACCGGTGCAGTACAGAGAAAGGAACAGTGATGAAGTCACTAATCAGGAATGTAGCGGCGGGCGTCCTCGCAGCCGCCACGATGCTCGGCATCGCCGGCCTCGGCGCCACCACCGCCAACGCTCAGGAAGCCAACGGCAGCATCAAGGTGAGCAGCACCAACGCCGAGTTCGCCGGCAAGGAAATCAAGGCCTACCAGATGTTCTCCTACGATCTGGATGCCGTCAACGCCGGAACCGCCGACAACGGCGGCTTCACGCTGAACTCCGAGTGGAACCAGTTCTTCATCTCGAACAAGACTGAGTTCAACCTTGGCGATGACACCACCGTCGACAACGTCGCCCAAAGGGCCTATGACTACGTCTCCGGCCTCAAGGACGGGAAGACCCAGGTCGTCCCGTTCGCCAAGAAGGCCTCCGATTGGGCGAAGACCCAGACCGGCCTGACCATTAAGACCGAGAGCGCGGCCAAGATTGCCGTGGACGGTAAGTACACGGCGACGTTCACCGATCTGGCCTACGGTTCCTACCTCGTCAGCCCGAAGGCCGGTTCCACCGATACCAGTGACAAGCGTGGCACCGATGCCATCCTGCTCAATGTGCTGAACAGCACCGCCGTCGAGCAGGACCTCAAGAGCACCTACCCGACCATCCAGAAGACCGTCAAGAACGGCACCGACGACAAGAAGCACAACAGCGTCGAGATCGGCGACACCGTGGACTTCAAGCTCGCCTCCACCGTGCCGGACATGACCGAGTACACCAACGGCTACACTTTCAAGTTCACCGATACCCTGTCCAAGGGCCTTACTCTGAACGGCACCGCCGAGGGCGGCACGTTCGCTCCGACCGTCAAGATCGGCGATACCACGCTGACCAAGGACCTCGACTACACCGCTACGTACACCACGGACTCCGATACTGGTAAGACCGCTCTTGAAGTCAACATGATGAACTTCAAGAATCTGCACCAGAATGACGCCGGCAAGGCCATCACCGTCGAGTACTCCGCCACCCTGAACAAGGACGCCGAGGTCGGTTCCACCGGCAACCAGAACGACGCGAAGATCGAGTACAGCAACGACCCGGCCTCTAACGGCACCGGCACCACCAAGGAAGACAAGACCTACACCTACACCTTCAACTTCGACATCGAGAAGGTCAACGCGGTCGACCACAACGATAAGCTGAAGGGCGCCCAGTTCGAACTGCAGCGCGAGAACGGCACCAAGATCAATCTTGTGAAGGTCTCCAATGGTGTGTTCCGCCCGGCCAAGGGAACGGAAACCGTCGCCGATGACAAGACTGTGGTCACCGACAATAACGGCAAGCTGCAGTTCACCGGTCTCAAGGAAGGCACCTACAAGGTGAAGGAGATCAAGGCTCCGACAGGCTATAACCTGCTGAAGGATCCGATCACGGTCACCATCTCCGCCACGTACGACGAGAACACCGGCATCCTGGAGTCCTGGAAGGTAAACAACGCCAACGCGCAGGGCACCACCGTCCCGGTCATCACCGTCGAGAACAACAAGGGCGTCACCCTCCCCGAGACCGGCGGCATGGGCACCGTGCTGTTCACCGTGTTCGGCGTGGCCATCGTGGCCCTCGGCGCGACCTGGTACGTCAAGTCCAACCGCAAGTCCCGTCACGCGGCCTGAGACCGCCACTGACCCCCGGTTCCCCTGACCCGCGTCAAGGGGACCGGGGCGCCGGCCTTCCCTGACCGGGGAAGCCCCACCAAGGAGATCCATGGTTAAGAAGCTGCGCGGCCTCGCGCCGTTGCTGGTCATCGTGATCGGACTGCTCGTCCTGTTCTACCCGACGATCAGCAACTTCCTCGTCATGAAGAACGCCTCGCGCGTCGTCAGCAACTACGACGCGGCCGTCGAGGCACTCTCCGACGAGGAATACCGCAGCATGATCGACGCCGCGCACGCCTACAACACCAGACTCGCCGAGGAAAGCTCCGGCACCACCAGCGCCCTCACCGGAGCGGTGAACACCGAAGCCACCGACGCCGAGTACATGAAGCTCCTCAACCTCGCCGGCGACGGCATGATGGGATACATCACTGTGCCTAAGCTCAAGGAGACCCTGCCTATTTATCACGGCACTTCCGAGAAAGTACTGCAATCCGGCATCGGTCACTTGGAACAGACCTCACTACCAGTTGGTGGCGCGTCCACTCATGCGGCGCTGTCTGGCCACCGAGGGTTGCCCACGGCAAAACTGTTCACGGACTTGAACCTTATGAAAAAAGGCGACAAGTTCTATATCACAATACTTAAAGACACGTATGCGTATCAGGTCGATAAGATCACTACCGTTCTGCCGACTGATGCCAAACAACTGGCGATTGAGCCCGGCAAGGATTTGGTCACGCTCATTACCTGCACACCGTATGCGGTCAACACGCATCGGCTGCTGGTGCGCGGTCATCGTATTCCATACACACCACAGCAGCAGAATGACGCCAAATCCACATTCCACGTGGACATTCCGCTGCAGTATTTGTTGCCGTCTCTCGCGCTGATTGCCTTGCTTATTGCATGGCATTTGTGGCAGCGGCATGAGCGGCGACGCCGGCAGAGTGGGAGCGCCAAGGTCGCATCCGGTGATTCTAGCTCCACAGCCATCGAGCCGGACGGTGACTTGCCTCCTCAGCCAGCCAATACAAATAACCAATCACATTCATTACGGCGGAAAGGACCGGGCAGACATGTTAGACCCGCATAGCGGAAGCGAGTATGGTGCGGCGCGCATTGCTGCCATGATTGCCGCCACCATTACTATCATCCTCACTGGTCTTGTGTCTTTCGGCTTCATGGTGCCATACGCGCAAGCTGATTCCTTCGGCACTCTCACCATCAATGCCGTGTGGAACCGAGACGCGGCTTCACCCAAATCACTTGCCGGCGATACCTACGCCATCGTGCGCGTCGCTACCGTCACAACGAACAGCAACGGTAGCGTTTCCTCATATAAAACCGTCAGTGATTTTTCCGGTCTCACTGCCGATTGGGAACGCCTGACATCGAGCGAATATCACGATGCCGCCAAGAAGCTGGCTGCACACGCGGCGAAAAACAAGCTATACCAGCATTCCGGCACCACCAATGCAGCTGGCCAACTTACTTTCCAGAACCTACCGCTTGGCCTATATCTGGTCTCCCGCACGGATTCGGCGAAAGCCAACAAGGCATACGACTGTGATCCGTTCCTCATCTCGATTCCCGGCAGCGGAGATACGGCCGCCGATCTCAACATCACGGTAGAGCCGAAATTCAGCACCAGTACTCCGCCCACCCCGCCTGAACACGAACACAACCCAGGAGAGATGCCGGGCAATCCTGGCGTTATCGGCAATACCGGTGCCGCCGTGGGAGGTATCGCCGGTGTTGCGGCCGTCATACTTGTCATCGCATTTGCCGTGTTGAAACTACGCGTGCGATATCGCTCCGATGATACCGAGTCATCACACCAGTTCCGTGCCGACGGAGGAAAAGCATGACGCATAGCAAGGCCTCGTTCTCATCCGCACAGATAAAACGTCTGATCAAGCTGCGGGCGGTGGTGAAGGTATCGCCATCACGCATCAGGTATGCCGAGTGGTTCAAACGGGAATGCGTGATGCGCGCCGATGCCGGCGAATCGCCCACGTACCTGTTCCGTGAGGCGGGACTAGGGCCTGAGCTCATAGGCGAAAAACGTATTGAACGCTGCATGGACCGATGGCGGAAGAAAATGCAGCTGGAAGATCTGGAAGTGGCAAGCAGCCCGGAACGCCTGTTTTCTGTGGATATGGACACGGAGCAAGACAGAGAAGTCAGCAAGGTCGATGTGCGTGACGTGCGCGATCTGATCATCTGCAAGCAAACACGTTATATCGAGAGCCTGCAGCGGCAGATCGATGAGCTGCGTTTGCAGCTTGCACAGCAAACCAAGTCCAACGATATGCAATGAGCGGCATGGGGCGAGTTGAATCGTCCGTAAACATAACGCGCCGAAGTCGTGGCAAAGGAGCACACATCGCGAACGACACGTAAAATCGAACACATGGAGTTGAACGAATTGCCCCAGATGGATCCGCGTGCGCTGAAGGCCACGTCTGTCAAAGCCGAAGACGAACACGCCAATTCAGCCGAACCGCAAGCACTGAAAATCACCGCCGCCAGCTCGAACCCAAAGATGTTCACGCTGCCCTGGCACAAGCCCTTGGCCACCTGGCCTAAGGACCTGCTGGCCAACCTGCCGCGAGGCATCTCCCGCCACGTCGTGCGATTCGTGCACGTGGGCGACGAGGTGTACGCCATGAAGGAGATCACGCGCCAGGTGGCCGAGCGAGAGTACGAGATCCTGCGTCGACTGCAGAAGCTCGAACTGCCAACTGTGACCCCGATCGCCGTGGTCATCGGCCGTCATACCCGTGAAGGGGAGCCGCTGGAGGCGATTCTGGTCACCCGGCACTTGAAGTTCTCGCTGCCGTACCGTGCGTTGTTCGCCCGCAACCTGCGCCCGGACACCGCCGAACGACTGATTGACGCCCTCGCCGTGCTGCTGGTGCGCCTGCACCTGGCCGGCTTCTACTGGGGCGATGTGTCCCTGTCGAACGTCCTGTTCCTGCGCGACGCCGACGCTTTCTCCGCCTTCCTGGTGGACGCCGAGACCGGTGACCTGCAAGCCCAGCTCACCGACGGCCAGCGCGAATACGATATCGACTTGGCCCGCACCAACATCATCGGCGAACTTATGGATTTGGCGTCCGGCAAGCTACTGCCCGGCGACGTGGATGAGATCGAGGTGGGCAACCGCCTAGTCGACCGCTACCACTCGCTGTGGAGCGCCCTGACCGACACCGACAAGTTCAACCCGGACGAAATGTGGAAGATCGAGCAGCGCGTCAACAAGCTCAACGAGCTGGGCTTCGACGTGGACGAGCTGGAAATGAAGACCGCCGAGGACGGCAAGCGTGTGCTGGTCCGCCCGCGCGTGGTGGACGCCGGCTACGCCAACCGCAAGCTGCTGCGCCTCACCGGCCTTGACGTGCAGGAGAACCAGGCCCGTCGTCTGCTCAACGACCTTGACGCCTACCGTGCCTCCACGTGGCGTGAGGGCGAGGATCTGGAAATCGTGGCCACCGACTGGATGCGTGAGGTGTTCGAGCCGACCGTGCGTATGATTCCGCGCGAATATCGCTCCCAGATCGAGCCTGCTCAGTTCTTCCATGAGGTGCTTGACCATCGCTGGTTCCTGGCGGAGAAGGCCGGCCACGACGTGCCGATGGGCGAGGCCGTGACCAGCTACATCGACAACGCTCTGCCGAGCTACAGCCTTGACTCCAAGGCACTCGCCGAACTTAACGAAGAGGCCGATTCCGGCGTCATTGACGACGAATCCACCTACAGCGACCCGGACGACGACGGCTACAACCCCGATGACGATCCGGATGCGGCAGTGTGGAGTCATTAAGCGGACAATCCGGTGGACTGTCTGTAGGTGAGCCCATCACACAAAGAAGCCCCTCAAATAGAGGGGCTTCCGTGTATGTACAACCTATTACGGCCTCAAGCGACAATCACTCCGCCGCAGCCTTGCGCCGTGCGTTGGACACCGCGTACAGGCTGATACCCGCCGCCACTGAAGCGTTCAGCGACTCAACAGACGAGCTGATCGGGATGCCGGCAATCGCGTCGCAGGTTTCGCGCACCAGTCGGCCCAAACCGCTGCCTTCCGAACCGAGCACTACAACGAGCGGATCGGATTCAAAGCCAGTCTCGCCGACGAGCTTATCGCCGCCACCGTCAAGGCCGACAACGTAGTATCCACGCTCCTTCAAGCCCTCAAGTGCCTTAGTCAGGTTCACCACGCGCGCCACCGGCATATGCGCGGCCGCACCGGCAGACACCTTCCAAGCGGCGGCGTTCACTGAAGCGGAACGGCGTTCCGGCAGAATCACACCATTGGCACCGAATGCGGCCGCCGAACGAATCACGGCACCCAGGTTCTGCGGATCGGTCACGCCGTCCAATGCGATAAACAGCGGTCGCGCAGCAATACGGGCGGCCGCCGAATTCGCGGCCTCCATTGCCTTGGCCTTCTTCTCAGCACGATCGGCCAGCTCGTTCAGCGAGGAGTACTGGAACGGATCGACCTTCAGAATCACGCCCTGATGGTTGCCAGAGCGGGCGATACGATCCATCTCCAGACGATCGGCCTCCAGCATGTGCAGGCCGTTCATACCAGCGATTTTCACGATTTCGCGAGTACGATCGTCATGTTCAATACGAGACATGATGTACAGCGTGGAAGAAGGTACGCCTACGCGCAGTGCTTCCAGCACGGAATTACGGCCGTACACCAGATCCGAAGTATCCGCCGAAGCGAACTTGTCCACTCGACGGCGGGCTGCCAGACGCGGGTCGGCCATCTGCCGACGTTCGGCCGCTTTCTTGGCCTTGTACGCTTTGTGATAGACGCGGTCCTCGGCCTTGGGAGTGGGGCCGTAGCCCTTCAGTTTGTTGCGATGCTTGCCACCCGACCCCTTGGTCGGTCCTTTTTTGATAGCCATAGGTGCTATTGTCCCAGCACCCCGCGCCAAAACGCGGCTATTCCGCCGTCGGTAGCCGGTAAGGTATTGAGAGTGAAGAAGCAGCGTATGATATTCGGACTGTCCCTGCTGTATTGGGGATTATGGTTGGCGATTCTGATTCTGTGGATGGGTCGCTTCGTGACCTCATTCTTGTCGATATATTTGGTTTCCGCGCTGCGCCTCGATGAGGGTGTGGTGGGCACAGTCGTGGCCATGTACGGCTTCGGCGCAATCATCGGCTGCCTGTTCGGCGGTACCTTGTCCGACAGATTCGGCCGCCAATCCATGATTATCATCGGCGAAATCGGCGCAGCGGCTGCCCTACTGGTCGTTTCCGTACTCACTGATCCTGTGTCTTTAGGCGCGGCTCTGTTCGTCTATGGTGCGTTCGCCTCGCTGCCCAGCCCGGCCATCGCCGCGTATATCGCGGATGTGGTGCCTGCCGAACGTCAGCAACGTGCATACGTACTGCAATCGTGGGCGATTAATTTTGGGTACGCGATTGGACCGATTGTGGCCAACCAGCTGGTCAAGATCTCGTATTCGCTGATGTTCTACGTTGAAGCGGCGGTGATGATAGCCGTCACGATATTGCTGATTGCGTTCTTCCGCGAGGTGCGGCATTTGGGGATTACTGTATCGGTGCCAAGTGCGGTGCGCCATGAAGACGAATGCAGTGTTACCCATGCGGAATTCGCCGGCATTGAGAGGCCGAATCACTCGGATGCCGCACCGGCTGCCAGTGTCAAGGGCGCCATGTCTCGCAATTGGCGGCGCGTGCTCACCGATACTCCATTCCTCGGCTTCTCCCTGCTGATGTTCGGCTACTTCCTTGTGTACTTCCAAAGCACCTCCGGCCTGCCCATTGCCATGACGGACCTTGGTCTAGGGCTGGGCGAGTATTCGGTGCTGCTCACCATCAATGGCGGCCTGTTGTGCCTGCTACAGATTCCCGCGATGAAACTGTTCGCGCGCATGGGCAATTCACGCGTGCTGGTGATGGGCCTCGCCGTAACCGTCATCGGCTATGCGGTGCAGGCCGCGGCCCATTCTTGGGGCGGATTCGCGCTTGCCGTAGTGCTGTGGACGCTGGGTGAGCTGGGCACATTCCCTATCGCCACCACTACGGTTGCCGCCATGGCACCCGCGTCGGCGCGCGGCACGTATCAGGGCGTCTACAACGTAGTGTGGTCGGTGTCGGTTGCGCTGGCGCCGCTGATTGGTGGCTGGACTATCAGCAACTTCGGCGGTCGAACGCTGTGGATCGCCTGCACTGTTGTGTTGATTGCCGTGACCCTCGGTCTCAAGCTCACCAAAGGCTCGCGCGACCGCGCCATGGCCCGCAGTCTTCACGATTCGCTGTAAGCGTTATTCGGTTTGGAGATACGGGCAAGACCGCATATGGCGAGTGGTTCTTATCGAGAACTATTCTCTGCGCGTATGATGTATGGCATGCAGTACATTCAACAAACCATCGTTGGCATTGATGGCAGCGAGGCGCGATTCTTTGGCTATGTGGCCGACAACAGCGAGGAGATGGAACCGGACCGTATACGCCCGGCCATCCTGATTTTGCCTGGCGGCGGCTACGCCATGACTTCTGACCGCGAAGCCGAGCCAGTGGCCCTGCGATTCCTGGCCAAAGGCTTCGCCGTATTCGTGCTGCGCTATTCGGTGCAGCCCAGCCGCTATCCGGTGGCTTTGCTGGAGGCTGCCGAGGCAATGCGCCTGATTCGCGCCAATGCGGATCAGTGGCATGTAAACCCCGCGCAAGTGGCCGTACTCGGCTTTTCCGCAGGCGGGCATCTGGCCGCCAACCTCGCCACCTCGGTCGGCGACGAAGACATCCGCGAACAGGGCGGCATGGACCCGGACGCCGTGCGCCCGAACGCGCTGATGCTCTCGTACCCAGTAATCACCGCCGGCAAGTACGCCCATCGCGGCAGCTTCCAATGCCTGCTAGGGGACCAAGCTCACAATCAGGCTTTGCTGGACAAGTTCTCCATCGAAAAGCACATCGACGCCAAAACGCCACCCGTCTTCGTCTGGCATACCATGACCGACGACGCCGTGCCCGTGGAGAACACGCTAATGCTCATCCAGGCCTGCCGGGCCGCCGGCGTGAGCATTGAGGCGCACCTGTTCCCTGAAGGCAGCCACGGCCTGTCCTTGGCCAATGCGGAAACTGCCGGTAACGGCTTCTATGCGCACATCGTCGAATGCGTGCAGTGTTGGCCTGATTTGGCTGAGGCCTGGTTGCGTCGCCTGTTCTAGGCAAAACGCTATTACGCTGTGCGCCAAGTGCGCCACGCGGTTATGGAATAATGGCAATCGTATGCATCGGCAGCAGTTGCGCCGGTGTCCATAACCGCGCAGTCCTGTGCGTCCAGCCGGGAGAGAAAACCCGGCAGCGGCCGCAAGGCTGACTACTCCGCGGCAATACCAAGGAGAACATTATGGATGATCTCAAAGATCAATCCGCAGTGTCCACGACCGCAACGAACGGGGTCGTGGAATCGGAAGAGGTGCGCGCACAGGAAGCGCTATTGGGGGATACTGATCCAAGTCTGACCAGCGCCGACGACGTGGCCAAAGCCCTGAACGTCGACCCATCCCACGGCCTGAGCGAGGAAGAAGCCAAGCGCCGACTGGCCAAATTCGGCCCGAACGAGCTCGCCAGCGCCCCGCCCGTACCGAAATGGAAGAAATTCCTAGCCCAATTCCAAGATCCGCTGGTCTACCTGCTGATCGCGGCCACTATTATCTCGGTGATCGCTTGGTTCATCGAAAAAGCCAATGCGCAGCCCGGCGCTGAAGGCGGCGAAGTGCTGCCGTTCGACGCCATCGTGATCATCTTGATCCTGATTGTCAATGCTGTGCTCGGCTATATGCAAGAAGCCAAGGCCGAGGCGGCCGTCGAAGCGCTCGCACAAATGACGGCCCCGCAGACCTCGGTGCTGCGCGATGGCAAGGTCATGCGCATCAACACCGCCGACGTGGTCCCCGGCGACATCATCGTCCTTGCGGAAGGCGATTCGGTCTCCGCTGATGGCCGACTGGTCAACGCGGCCAGCCTGCGCATCGCCGAGGCTTCACTGACCGGCGAATCCGTGCCGGTTGGCAAGAAGCCGGACACACTCACCGAAGCCAAGGCGCTGGGCGACCGCGCCAACATGATCTTCAACGGCACTTCCGTGACGCAAGGCACCGGCCGCGCAATCGTGACCGGCACCGGTATGAATACGCAGGTCGGCAAGATCGCCGACATGCTCTCCGCCACCGAAGATGAGAAAACTCCGCTGCAGAAGGAGATGGATTACGTCTCCAAGATCCTTGGCATTGCGGTGTGCGTCATCGCTGTCGTGGTGCTGGTGGCGCTCGCCGTGCTGGAAGGCTTCAACGACGTCCATGACGTGATTGATTCCTTGCTGTTGGCTGTCTCGCTGGCTGTGGCCGCCGTGCCGGAAGGCTTGGCCGCCATCCTGACCGTGGTGCTGGCGCTTGGTGTGCAGCGTATGGCCGCGCACAACGCCATCGTCAAGAAACTGCATTCGGTGGAGACCTTGGGATCCGCTTCCGTGATCTGCTCGGATAAGACCGGTACGCTGACCCGCAACGAGATGACCGTGGAACGTGTGGTCACCCCGTCCGGCGAAGTGCAGATCACCGGCACCGGTTACGCGCCGGAAGGCCGCATGGTTATGACCGGCGGCGTCAGTCCTGAATCCGAGCAGGCCCAGATTGTGGCCGATGAAGTCGTCGCCACGCTCGTGGCCGGCACGCTCGCGAACGACGGCGAACTACGCGAGGAGAACGGCCGTTGGGAGATTGTGGGCGACCCCACCGAAGTCTCGCTGATCGTGGCCGCACGCAAGGTCAAGGCCGATCGCAAGATCAAGCGCTACACGCGCGTTGGCGAGATTCCGTTCACCTCCGAACGCAAGCGCATGTCCATCATCGCCAAGGACAGCACCGATTCAGACAAGCTCACCGTGTTCGCCAAGGGCGCGCCCGACGTGCTGTTGAGCTACTGCACGCGCATCCGCGTGGGTGGTCAGGTCCGTAAGCTCACCGAAGGCGATCGCCAGTCGATTCTCGCCACCGTCGAACGTCTCTCCTCCGAGGCCTACCGTACGCTTGGCGAGGCCTGCCGTCCGCTGGAAACCAGTTCTTTGGCTGATGTGCCCGGTGTAAGCGTCAATGCTGCAGGCCAGGTGTCCGACATCGCCGATCAGGCCGAAGCCATTGAAACCGATCTCATCTGGAATGGCATGGTCGGCATTATCGATCCGCCGCGTACCGAGGTGCGCGACTCCGTGACCGAGGCCCATCGTGCCGGCATCCGCACGGTGATGATCACCGGCGACCACCCGCTGACCGCCGCCCGCATCGCCTCCGACCTTGGCATCATCGCCAAGGATGGCAAGGCCCTGACCGGCGACCAGCTCGACCAGCTGCCCGATGAGGCCGCGCTCGACAAGGCCACGTCCGAAGTGTCCGTGTACGCGCGCGTGGCCCCCGAGCACAAGCTCAAGATCGTCGAATCCTTGCAGCGCCAAGGCAACATCGTGGCCATGACCGGCGACGGTGTGAACGATGCCCCGGCAGTCAAGTCCGCGGACATCGGCGTGGCCATGGGCATCACCGGCACCGAAGTGACCAAGCAGAGCGCCAAGATGATTCTGGCGGACGACAACTTCTCCACCATTGTGGCCGCCGTACGCGAGGGTCGCGTGATCTTCGACAACATCCGCAAGTTCCTGCGCTACCTGCTGAGTTCCAATGTGGGTGAGGTGTTCACCGTGTTCCTCGGTGTGGTGTTTGCCGGCTTCCTCGGCATCCGCCAGCCGGAAACCGTGGGCGTCACCGTGCCGCTGCTCGCCACACAGTTGCTGTGGATCAACCTGCTGACCGATGCCGCGCCGGCGTTGGCTATGGGCGTGGACCCGCAGACCGACGATGTGATGGGTCGTAAACCGCGTAAGGTGACGGACCGCGTGATTGACGCCTCCATGTGGGGCGACATCATCTACATCGGCGTCATCATGGCCATCGTCACGCTGATTGGTATGGACATGCACCTGTCCGGCGGCTTGTTCACCGACCGCTCGGTGGATGCCATCGGCCATGAAGCGCAGATGACCGAGGCCCGTACGATGGGCTTCACGATTCTGGTGTTTGCCCAGCTGTTCAACGCGCTGTCCTCCCGTTCGCATCTGCAGTCCGCATTCGTGGGTCTGTTCTCCAACAAGTGGCTATGGGGTGCGATTGGTTTGTCCGTGGCGCTGCAGCTCGTGGTGATTTACGTGCCGTTCCTCAACGGTCCGTTCGGCACCGTGGCATTGAGCCCGATGGCTTGGGTGGAATGCATCTGCCTGGCCGCAATCGTGCTGATTGCCTCCGAACTGCGCAAGATTGTGCTACGCGCGATGGCCAAGCGTTAAGCCATCGCAATAGCCCTGATTGTGGGCATATAGTAGTGGGCCGGGCTCTGGTATTCAGAGCCCCGCCCACTGCTATATCCAAACGGCTCCTCATGGGGCGGTAACTATCCCATGGGGCGGTGATTTCCTCATGGGGCGGTCGCTGAAAACGGCATTATTCCGCGAAAAAGGGAAATGTGCTAACCGCCACATGAGGAAGTTACCGCCCATGAGAAACAGGAGAACGCTGCAGACCTCAGTTGTGGCTGCCGTCGGTGCCGTCAGTAGAGGTGGAGTTGTCGCCGCCGTTATTGTTGTCGCTATTGTTGGACTCGTCTTGAGACTTCTGCTGTGCCTCTTGGTCGGCCTTCTGCTGAGCCTCTTCCTGAGCTTGCTTGGCGGCATCTGCCTGCTGCTTGGCCTGCATCGAGGCGGTGACGTCGGACTCGGCCTTCTGCAGTTTAGAAATCGCATTATTGACGTCGGATTCGGACGGACTGGTCCCGTTCATCACCGTATTGGCCTCGGTGATGGCGTTTTGCAGCGCGGTGCGGGTGTTTTCATCGGCCACACTGCCCGCGGAATTATCCAGCGTGCCCTGCGCCTGCGAAATAGCCGAGCTCAGGTTCGATTTCAGTGTGTTGGTATCGGCCGTCGCCTTTGAAGTATTAACGGCCTTGATCGCGTTGTTGATGGCATCCGTCTTGTCAGCCATGTCGCTGGCATCATTCTGCAGCTCTTTAGTGTGAGACTTCAACTCAGTGGCGTTGAGGCTGGAATCGCACTTGGCGGTGTCAGCCGGATTGCCGGCGTCTTGCAACGCCTGATTTAGCGTGGTGAGCGTATTGGCGTCGGCCACATCGCTGGTGGATGTTTGCGCGCTGGTTTGGCCATTGGATATGGCGGTGGTGAGCTTCTTCTGAGCATTCGTGTACTGCTTGGCCGCTACCTTGCACTCGGCCAATGCCACGGCTTGGCTCGCCTTGCTGCTGTTGGAATGCCACCAGAGCAGGCCGGCGACAACCAGCGCTATCACGGCGACTACTGCTACGGCAATGCCGACGATCTTGCTGGTGTTCTTTTTGCCGCTACCGCCGTGACGAGGCTCGGCGCCATCGGAATCGTCCTCATCGGAGACCTGATCCAACGGAATGGAGGGAGGCATCACAGCAGGCTGAGCCTGTGCCGAAGCGGCCAGGGCGGCCGGTTGGAACACCTGTGTGGCTGCAGCATCATCGGCAGACGCTACTTGCGTTGCCGGCATGGCAACGGTCTCACCGGATACGGTGGATGATGCGCCGTATGCCTGTGCGGCCGCGGTTTCGGCATTCGGCATGGCCTGAGCTTCGAAAGGCTGTGTTGCCATGACCTGATCAGGCTGGAACGCTTGTGTTGCCTCGGCATCTACCGCAGGCTGCTCGGCCTGATTGGGGTGGAACGCCTGTGTCGCGGCGTTTGAAGCTACCGAAACAGGCGATGTCGCCGGTGCCGCTGGTGCGGCTGGTGCTGCTGGCGTCACCGGCGCTGTCGGTTCCACCGGGCGGAAGCTTTGCGTCGTCTGATCCCAAACGTATTGCTGCTGGCCGGGCGCAGCGGCGATTGGTGTTTCGGATACTACTGGCTGCGTGGCTGCCGCCGGCTGTGGTGCTTGTGCGGCAACCGCAGCCGGGAATTGCGGCGAGAACGGTTGCGTCATGGCCGGATCGATGGGCTGCGTCGGCTGAGCGGCTTGTACGGGCGGCACAGCTTGCGTGGGTTGTGCGGCATACGCTGCTTGCGCGGGCTGCACAAACTGTGTGGGCTGTGTGGGCTGCGCAGACTGCACAGACTGCGGGAACTGCAGAGCCGGTGTGGCTTGTGCCGTGGGTTCTGTGCTATA
>OIZG01000292.1_pt1 | contig 48861 bp, 63 predicted proteins | sample 1588561 | NCBI WGS metagenome assembly OIZG01 (sample SAMN03283267) | human gut metagenome | biome: human-associated habitat; material: feces | host: Homo sapiens | place: USA | collected 2013 | reverse complement strand
TAAAAAGTAATTTTGAAACTTAAACTTAAGACAAAAACATATCTATTATGATAATATATAACCAATGCAACAAGAATACTTTTGTTAGAAATAAATTTAAATATAATGAATTGTATAGTGTATGTAAAATATCAAAAAAATTATTGCAGATTATTCTGATAATTATAAATGCAATATTGAAGACATAATATGAAGTAATTTTTTGAATAGCATTTAAATAATGTAAAATGTTTATTGATATAAATTAATGGAAGTTAAAAAATTAACACATAAAATAAAAAAGATATAATTTATTTATTTCTGTGCACTAAAGAACACATATGTTAACTATTTCTGAACACCTAAATATTAATAAAATGTGATAATAATATTAATAAAGTATAAAGAATAGCAAAGAAGGGATAAATAATTAACATCTTGGATTAGTATGGAAATGGAGATTTAAATGTTTTCGACAAAATTTAAACAATTAGGATTAAAAATTCAATATTACAGACAAATGAAAAATATAAGTCAGGTAGAATTAGCTGATGAGGCAGGAATCTCACGCTCGTATCTGTCGAAAATAGAAACAGGGAAAGCGCAGTGCAGCGTACCAGTTTTGCTGCAGATTGCGCAAGTCCTGAATGTTGATGCAGGTATTTTGCTGACAGATAAGGACATTTAAGTAAGATCAGAATAATTTTCTGGTATGTTTATCTGCATACCGGTTTAATTTTGAAAAGCTAGCAAACAAATGGTTTTATCCTGATGTTTAGCTTTTATAAAAATATAGTTCTAAAATTTTCTGGGATTATATTTTATACAGTTCAGGGAGGAGATGGCAGTTATGAGCGTAGAACCCAATTTTGTAAAAATCGGACAAAACATCAAGATTATGCGTATCCGTAAAGGTGTTACCCAATCAGAGCTTGCGAAAAAACTTGGTATTTCTCAAACACATATGAGTAATCTGGAACATGGGCGTGTGAGTGTTAATTTGAAAGTTTTGTTAAGACTTTCACATTATTTCAGCTGTGGCGTTGATGCACTTTTAGGCTTAACTTTGAATACTGAGGTTAAACCTCAAGAGGTAGAAGACAAATATACCGCAGAAGAATTATTGGATATTCTGAAAGTACTGAAAAAACAGGTTATTTAAAATCTAGATTGAAGTGAAGCTTTTAAGATGCAACTCAGATGCTTTGTATATTGGCTTCCACTGATTGGAAAAGTGAGTTTTGCTTTACATTTTTCAAATAACTCCTAAAGAACAAAAAAGCGCACTAAAAGTGCGCTTTTTTGTTCTTTATTTTTAATACTAATTGCATACTGTATACACAAATGCGGGTGAAATAAGAAGAATACTTGTATACAATTGCCTAAATGCTTGAAAAAAGTTCCGATTGTGTTACAATAGAAAACGTTGTTGGATATTGTTAGTTAATATTTTCGTGGAATACCAACGAAATAAAATTAATTTATTTGAGGGGTTGAGCTAGGATAATGATGGATATTTTAAACACTATCAATAGTTTTGTGTGGGGACCGCCGTTAATGGTTTTGCTTATTGGCACAGGTATTTTACTGACTGTAAGATTAGGTTTATTACAGGTCATAAAGCTGCCAACCGCATTGAAATTGATTTTTACTGCAAGAAATACAGGCAACGGCGATATCAATAGCTTTAAAGCCTTGTGTACGGCGTTGGCAGCTACTGTTGGTACAGGTAATATCGTAGGTGTTGCTACAGCGATCAAGGCAGGTGGTCCCGGAGCGTTGTTCTGGATGTGGATGGCGGCTTTTTTCGGTATGGCAACTAAATATGCCGAAGGTGTTTTAGCAGTGAAATACAGAACGGTTGATGCCAACGGCAATATTTCCGGCGGACCGATGCATTATATTGAACAGGGACTTGGTAAAAAATATAAACCTCTGGCAGTTATGTTTTCGGTATTCGGAGTGATGGTTGCCTGTTTAGGCAGCGGTACTTTTACACAGGTCAATGCTATCGTTGAGATCACTAATCTTTCCATAGGGATCCCGGTCATGTATACGGCAGCTATTCTGACTGTTTTGGTGGCAATCGTAACTATCGGCGGCTTGAAATCTATCGCGATGGTAGCAGGAAAAATAGTGCCATTTATGGCGTTAGTTTATATGATTACTACAGCGGCAGTACTGATCGTATTTGCAGATCAGGTACCTGCAGCATTTGCTCTTATCATTGAAAGTGCTTTTAATCCTACGGCGGCAGCTGGTGGATTTTTAGGTGCTACTGTTATGCTGGCGATGCGCAGTGGTATTGCGCGCGGTATTTTTTCTAACGAAGCCGGTTTAGGCAGTGCTCCGATCGTAGCAGCGGCGGCGAAAACAAAATGGCCTGCTGAGCAGGGGCTGGTATCAATGACGGGAACTTTTATCGATACGATCATTATTTGCACAATGACAGGTTTGGTTCTGGTGGTTTCCGGAGTTTGGACAGGCGATTTGAATGGTGCGGCTATGACTCAATCTGCTTTTGCAATGGCTTTCCCTGCAATGGCAAAATATTTATTGATGATAGGTTTAGTGTTATTTGCTTTTACTACTATTTTGGGTTGGAATTATTACGGTGAACGCTGCATTGAATACCTTTTTGGCACGAAAAGTATCATGCCTTATCGTTTAGTCTTCATTGGTCTCGTGGCGTCCGGTGCTTTTTTAAAGCTGGAAACGATTTGGGTTTTGGCTGATATCGTTAACGGTTTAATGGCGATTCCGAATCTGATTGCTTTGCTGGGATTGAGTGGAGTAGTTGTGGCAGAAACAAAAGCTTATTTTACATATTGGGAAAAAGTGCGTTCCCGGAAAAAAAGAATTGATATTATTGGTGAACCTGAATATAGTGAATAAAAAATATCCCGCAGCTTAAGCTGTGGGATATTTTTTGATTTCTGGCAGAAGTCATTTTTTTGTGGTAATATGAAAGCAGAGAAAGACAAGGTAAAGGAGCTGGAGGTATGGAAAAGGCAGAGGTAATTAAAGCGTTTCATTTGATGTGGGATAATTATCCGGAGTCGGCAATGCTTATTGATAAAAAGCGTAATATTATTGCTGCCAATAAAGTCGCACCCAGTACAGGACGCATAGAGGGCAACAAGTGTGCTTTAGTTGAGCCGTTAGAACAGCACAAGGGATGCAGGGCAGAAGAAGCGTGGAAGAATGGTGAAGCCAGTTATCGTAAAAAAGTCGGTAAATTAGGTGACGTAGTTTCTTTTTGGATCCCTGTCGATGGTTATCCTGATTATTTGGTGCATTTTTCTGTCGGTTCGATTCAAAAATATGAATATAACGTTTGAAAATAAACCCTGCTGTAATTTGCAGCAGGGTTTTATATGACCAGAATAAACGAAGTATTATATTTCGTTCTTTATGATTTATGCAAAATAAAAAAGACGCAGAACAAGTCTGCATCTGTCTTTTCCATTGGTACGCCCGAGTGGAATCGAACCACCGCACACGGCTCCGGAGAACTACGAGAAAAAGCCTGTAATACAGCATTCTGTAAAGGATTAAGTGGCTTTATGGCTTAGTTTTTCATTACGGTAGAATGCCATTTTCCTAACATAAATTTCAGCAATTGCACCCACAATTGCACCCAACTTATAAATTGAAAATTTTTGAGATTTTATTCGGCAAGGAAGCATCGTAACCTGGAATAGCGTGACCATAAAGATCTAAAGTGTGGCTGGCTCTGCTATGTCCCAATCGTTTAGATACTTCCAAAAGTGGTATACCGTTCGCCAATAATTGTGTTGCATGCGTATGACGAAGTACGTGGAATTTTTTATGAGGGACTGAAGCTAATAATAAAATACTTTTCCAGGCTCTTTCAATTTGGTTAGGACGCAAGGGAGTTCCATTTTTGCTTTGGAAAATATAGCCATCAAAAGAAACAATCTTCCCGCTGTTAAAACGTTTTTTTAGATCAGAGGATAAATCCCTTGTGATTGTGATTTCTCTTTCTCCTGCGTTTGTTTTTGGCGGTGTATCGACCATTTTACCATTTATATCTTGCAGGCTGTTGTTGATCACAACATAATCATCAAATACGCATTTTCGTTTTAGTCCTAAAACTTCTCCAAGTCTCATGCCGGTGTTGATTGTTAATAAAAATAATAAATAATACCTTCTATAAGTGGAATTAGTTTTTAATACGTCTGATATTGCTTGCAGTTCTTCTCTTTTGAATATTTCTATTTTGGGTTTCGATACTTTAGGCGCTGGTATGGCATTCATAATATTCTTTTTTACTAGCTCTAGTATATGTGCTTTAGTTATAGCTGCTTTCAACAGTTTATGTATTTTGTTTTTGCTACTATCTGACATTTTAGGAAGATTATTATAGAAATATTGTACCTGCCTAGCATCTAATTCCTGAAGTAATATGCCGGAGATGGGTTCAAGATGTCGAGCCGTTTGCATATACCGAATTAAGGTTTTTGCTCTTATATTTGGTGCACAGTAAGTGCTCAGATATTCAAGGATCCACTCACCTACAGTTATGTTAGATTTAGGAATATAGGTATTGTTGTATAGATCTAACTTTATTTGGGAAAGCCATATATCAGCTTCGTCAGAACTGTCGAAACGTTTGGATATTCTTTTACCTAAAGCATCCGTGATATAGGCTCTGTATTTCTTTCGTTCTGGTTCATAAACAATGCTTCCAGCGCCATTTCTGTTACGTTTTGGCATAAAAAAATCAGCTCCTTTACTGTAATTTGAGTATGCAGTAGCAGAGCTGATGTGCTATAATATTTATAGTAATCAGCTCGCTTGCGACGAAGTGGGGCAATTACGTTGACCGTTCGGTGTTGGTAGCACCGGGCGGTCTTTTTTTATTTTATCTTTCGCAGAAATCATCTTTGGCTTCGGGGATAGCTTCTTTAGGGAGCTTCTTATTCGGATCTGGAAACGTGGATTTTAAACCGTCTATGTGCTCAAATAAATCAGGCTTTATGGGGGCCCACATTGGATCGATAATAAAATCAATGCCTTCTCTTCGCGCCAATTTGGCAGCAGGAACAAAATCGCTATCCCCCGCAATAAGTACTATGCGTTCTACCTGTTGTTTATAGGCTAGAGAGGCAATGTCAATACCGATTCGCATATCTACGCCTTTTTGTTTGGTGATAAGCATAATATCATTTTCTTCTAAATCTTGTATCGAAATAGATCCGTTTACTAACTTATGTGTTAGCTTTGGATTAATACTCCAGTTTGTGTTGATTTCATCAACTTTTCCAAGTCTCATTGCAACTTTGCGTCTGCATGTCATTTCATGAATAAATTGCTGACGCCATATTGCACGTTCAGATTTACTAAAATCTATGGTTTTCCTGCTTATAGGATGTTGAAGTTTTTTATTTAAAGGTGGGCAATCATAATAAAAAATTCTATAGAGTTCATCCCTTAAAGACGGTGTTTTATCTTGATGATAATTATGGGCTTTCAAATGTTTACAGCTATAATAAAATAGTTTTTTAGCTAATTCTTCTGGTTCTTGGGGGCCAAAAATTTTTAGGGCACGTTTGAGAAAAAATGCACCATCTACTAAAATTGCTGTTTTTCCCATAAATAATCCTCCGCATTTTCTAAATTTAGTTTTTAAAATAAAAAGCCCTCGAGTTCGGCAATCTCCGGACAAATGGAGTGCTTACTGTCAAGGGCAAGACATCAATAATTAACTTGTGACTACATTATACTGTTACAGGCCCTTGTTTGTCAATATGTATTTGTGTGAAAAATGTAAACTTTTCAAATAATATCCCCCTGAAATGCAATAGCTTTACCTATAATTCGAAATTGTTCTATTTCAGTTTTGTTGAATCGTAAAGATTTATATGTAGGGTTCTCTGGTTTTAGTTCAACCTGTGACAATTTGTCACGGGTTCATTTTCTTCCAAAATCAAGCATTGTTTTAGCTTTATCCAATAGGCGGATGGATCAATACTGTCTGTAAGAGCACCAACTACGTCAACAACAGAAAAATACTACTATTGATGTTCTTCTTCGTTCCATACAGAGCGTATTTGCTTAGATTGAAATAATTTAATATTACTCATGGGAAGTTCCTAAAATTTATTTATGCCTTTGCGCTTCAATTTCGTCAACACAAAGGTTCTTACCACAATCTTTTTCATAATGCTCCTGCTCATGCAGGTAAGTTTTCATGTTAGATTCTCTCGTTAAGCGGGCATTCAATATGAAAATTGCTTCTCCATCAATATCTTCTCTAACAAAGCCTCGAACGTCGTGAGGCAAGTCATATAAGATAGTTCTACTCATTGAGATCGCCTTCCTCTTTGGCTTTTTGGTAATCAATAAATTTCATAACTTCTTTAATGCTTTCGGGTTTTAGTTTTTTGGTAGCGTCAAATAACACTTTGTATTGAGGATTATCATAAATTTCCTGTGCCATTTTTGCTGCTTCAGGATTGAGGTAATAAGGGCGAGAGTTAACATCTTCAATAATATCTGATTTTAATATTCCGAAATGATCAGCCATTTTTTGAATAGCGCCCATGCGTGGTTCGTTAGTGCCGAGTTCCCAGGTGGATACAGCTTTGTCGCTTACACCTGCTATATCAGCTAGTTCCTTTTGTGATAGGCCATGTTTTAATCTAAGACTTTTTATGTTTTCTTTTATTCCCACCGTTTACACCACCTTGTATGTCTATTATATAGTTAAACTAGAAAAAAATCAACAAAACACCTAAAAAAACTAGAAAAAAGCATTGACATCTAGTTTAACTAGATATATACTAATCCTAGTTAAACTAGATAGGAGGTGCATAAAGTGAATAGCTTTAGTTTGAAACAGGCTCGGCTATATAGAGCAAAAACACAAGCTGATATGGCTAAGCTATTAGGTATCCATATAGAAACCTATAGAAAGCTGGAGATTAATCAAAATACGGTGACTATAGAACAAGCCAAGGTTATCTGTGAATTTTTGGATATGCCTTACGATGCTATTTTTTTTGCAGAGTAACTCTATTTTAAATAGATAGGAGGCTAATGTATGAAGTTTTCAGGAATTAAAGAATATGCCAATTCTCGTGGACTTGCATATTCTACCGTTTATGCAATGTGCCGAGATGGAACACTTCCGGCAGTTAAGATAGGACAGCGGCATAAAATTGAAGTCGAAGGCGCTGATCGTTATTTTAATGAACAAATCGAACTTCGACAAAAAAAGTTACAAAAATTAAAATGCCCAATTGTTATTTCTAAGCATAAACGCCGTGATGGCGGCGGGTATTTAGATCAATTGAATTTGATGCGAAAGGAGGTGAAATAGCTAATGCCGGAACAACTGCCTACGGAAATATTTAATTTGATATCAGACAGATCTACACAGATAAAGGGCTTAAACTCATACGCTAAAGCGATTCAGGCTGTTTCTGGTAAAATTCCAGCTCATATTTTAGATGATTTAATTGAATCCCTAAGGTCTTTTAATAGCGGCATAGAATGTTTAGAACTCGAGTTGGACAATAATGGTTATTCCTTTGATGACTTAGCTTATCTGACGGCTATAGTCGATGCTGCAGAGAGGAACAAAAGTCGTGCTGGGGGGGAGGAAACACCGTGAAAACACTAGGGATTTATATTTGGTACTTTTTTGCTGAGAGTGAAATTTTCCCTAAGATCCTGATAGCAGTATCACTGGTCATCTTTGGGATGTTTTTAGAAAGGGCGTGGTGAGATGTGGAAAGAGTTAGGTTATCAAATTGCGGTAATTGCTATTGGGACTTGGGCCGGTGTATTTTTCGGGTTATGGCTCTGGTGCAAGGTTGCTGGAATGAATTAAAGAAAAGAGCCATCAGCACGGCAATGCTGACAGCTCAGGGTTAATACATTGGTCATGAACAACCTGTATTGACTACATTATAGCATAAATAGAAGGATTGACAATGAATTACGGCTTAAATTTTCCTATTGAGAATTATGCAGCTCTATACATAGCTATAGTAAACAGCGTTGATACGGAGACAGCTTTAGCAAAAGTTATGCCACGAGAATCAGTACATTACAGGTCAAAAGCAAAACGTCGTGAGCTTATTGCGGAAGCTAAAAGTTAAATGGAGCAAGGTATTCGGTTAGAAAGGCAGCCAGCGTCATAGGAGTTAAGCGTCCTACGCTTGTATGGTGGCTGAAAAAAGAAAAGGAGCTATTTCAATGACAGTGAAAATTAACAGTCTCGAACTTGAAAATATCAAAAGGATTAAAGCAGTAAAATTAGTACCTTCGGCGAATGGCTTGACTATTCTCGGTGGTAAAAATGGTCAGGGTAAAACCAGCGTTCTGGATGCGATTGCCTGGGCGCTTGGTGGGGAAAGATATAAACCTTCTGAACCGCAGCGACAAGGATCTGTTACTCCGCCAATTCTGCATATAGAGTTATCTAATGGGCTTATAGTTGAGCGGAAGGGTATTAACGGCAGCTTAAAGGTCATCGATCCGCAGGGAAATAAAGGCGGCCAGCAGATTTTAAATGAGTTTGTAGCGCAACTTGCTTTAGATCTGCCAAAATTTTTGAATGCAAATAATAAAGAAAAGGCCAATGCTCTTTTGCAGATAATAGGGATCGGTGAAAAACTTTACCAGTTGGATGCTGAAGAACAAAGGATTTATAACAGGCGGTATGAAGTTGGACGCATTGCTGACCAAAAGAAAAAGTATGCATCTGAGCTTGAAATATATCCGGATGTTCCTAAAGAGCTCGTTTCCGCAGCTGATCTAATTAGGCAGCAGCAGGCGATACTTGCCAGGAACGGCGAAAACCAGCGCAAGCGGCAAATGTGCCAGCAGTATGAAGAAGAATTAGCTAAAGCGCAGATTGCTTTTGACGAAGCGAAGAACCGGCTTAAAGAAGCTGAGGCTGCAGTTTCGGTTGCCCGTAAGTCGGCCGCAGATTTACAGGATGAAAGTACGGCAGAATTGGAAGCGAATATCTCTGACATAGATCGCCTGAATATTAAAATCAGGGCCAATATGGACAGGGAAAAGGCTGAAATAGAAGCTGAAGAATATAGCCAGCAATATGATGAACTGACAAAATCGATCGAAGATATTAGAGAGCAGCGCTTAAAGTTGTTGGAAAGTGCAGACCTGCCGCTACCTGAATTGTCTGTTGAAAATGGTGAGCTGGTTTATCGTGGGAATAAGTGGGATAACATGAGCGGCAGTGAGCAGCTTAAAGTAGCTACTGCTATTGTCCGCAAATTGAATCCGAACTGTGGTTTTGTGCTCATGGATAAGCTGGAGCAGATGGATCAGGATACTTTAAATGAATTTGGTAAATGGTTAGAACAGGAACAGCTGCAGGTAATCGCTACACGTGTCAGCAGTGGCAAAGAGTGTTCGGTCATTATCGAAGATGGTTATGTTAAAGAATATAACGGCCTTTCGGATGAAGGCGCAAAAACATGGAAGAAAGGTGAGTTTTGATGAAGTTTCAAATTACTAGAGGGCTGATTGTAAAGCCGCAAAAAGTTGTAGTTTATGGTCCTGAAGGTATTGGCAAAACTACTTTTGCCGCTGATTTTCCGGATCCGCTGTTTATCGATACCGAAGGCAGTACGAATGTCTACGATGTTGCCAGATTACCGGCGCCGACTTCTTGGACGATGTTGCTGGATGAGGTTAGAGAGGTTATCAAAAATCCAACCTGCTGTAAAACATTGGTTATTGATACGATTGACTGGGCAGAACAGCTTTGCGTGGGTCATGTATGTGCTAAAAATGGAAAAAATGGGATCGAGGATTTTGGTTATGGCAGTGGCTATATTTTTGTAAGGGAAGAATTTGGACGCTTTTTAAATCTGCTTTCTGATGTGATCGAGGTTGGGATCAATGTTGTTTTAACAGCACATATGCAGATGCGTAAGTTTGAATTGCCTAATGAAGGTGGAAGTTTTGATCGGTATGAGCTGAAGCTTGGCAAAAAGACTTCATCGCAGACTGCTCCGTTGGTCAAAGAGTGGGCTGATATGCTGCTGTTTGCCAACTATAAGACTATCGTGATCGCACAGGATAAGGACGGGAAGAAATGCAAGGCCGCCGGTGGTGAGCGGGTAATGTATACGACACATCATCCTAACTGGGATGCGAAGAACAGACAGGATCTACCGGAAGAATTGCCCTTTGATTTTAAAAGTATTCGTGGCTGCCTGGTCTATTCCAATACGGAAGCTTTGCAGCCTGTGTTACAGCCAGTTGTAATGCAGCCGGAAACGCTTGCGGCACCGGTTGCTAGTGCCACTGCAATTATAGATACACCTTCTGGGCTAATATCTGTAGATCCGGCGCTTATCCCTGTAACAGCATCAGGTGATACAGTGGCTGTACAAACGCCAAAAGTAATTCCAAGTTATGTGCCAAAAGCATTGGCTGATTTAATGGCGTCGGAAGGTGTAACGCTTGCAGAAATTCAAAAGGTTGTGGCCCAGCGTGGCTATTATCCCGAGGGAACACCTTTTGAAAATTATGCAGAGGATTTTGTACAGGGTTGTTTGATAGGAGCCTGGCCCAATGTCTTTGCTTTGATCAAAGAGAACAGGGAGATACCTTTTTAAGTTTAGAGAACTCAATGTAGTTTAAATAATATTTAACAAATAAAGGAGAATAAAATAGTGGCATTTAAACAATTAGGACAAGCAGTACCCGTAGAAGAAAGAGAATTAGGTTGGGACGATACTATCGAAAAGGAGAGCGCCGGTTTTATCATTCTGCCGGAAGGTGATTATGAATTTAAGGTATTAGAGTTCCAACGTGCCCGTCATGAAGGCAGCGAAAAGTTACCGCCCTGCAATAAAGCTGTAATAACTTTGGTAGTTGAAACACCAGAAGGCGAAGCCCGCATCAGGCATAACTTGTTCTTACATTCTCGGACGGAAGGCATGATTTCAGCTTTCTTTATCGGTATTGGGCTGAAAAAGCATGGTGAACCTTTGAAAATGGATTGGCCGCGGGTAGTTGGTCGAAAGGGCAGGGCCAAGATCGGTATCCGCATGCACGATGGTAAGCAGTATAACGAAATTAAACGCTTTTATGATCCTGAAAATACAGCGGCAACAGCACCTACTGCGGCAGCACCGCAGCAACAAAACTTATATCAAGGACAACCGCAGGCCGCTCCTGCGTTTCGGCCCGGAGCTTTCTAATGCAGCTGCGTCCATATCAGGAAGAAGCTAAACAGGCTATTTTTGACGAGTGGAATAAAGGAATAAACCGCACCCTGTTGGTATTGCCGACCGGGTGCGGTAAAACTATAGTCTTTGCAAAGGTTACAGAGGAACAGGTTAAACAAGGTGACCGGGTACTGATCTTAGCGCACCGTTTTGAACTGCTGCAGCAGGCCTGTGACAAAATCGAGCAGGCTACAGGTTTAAAATCGGCTATGGAAAAAGCTGAATATACCTGTATGGGAAGTTGGTATCGTGTGGTAGTAGGTTCTGTCCAGACGCTGATGCGCGAGAAGCGGTTAAACGGATTTGCAAAGGATTTTTTCGATACGATCATCGTCGACGAAGCACATCATGTACTTTCAGATAGCTATCAGAAGGTGCTGGAACATTTTGACAGCGCTAAGGTGCTTGGTGTTACTGCAACGCCTGACAGAGGCGATATGCGTAATTTAGGGCAATGTTTTGAGAGCCTTGCTTATGAATATACGCTGCCTAAAGCTATCAAAGAAGGTTATCTGTCACCTATCAAGGCTCAGACTATTCCTCTGAAATTAGATTTGACAGGTGTCGGGACCCAAGCCGGTGATTTTAAGACCAGCGATCTGGGAACGGCTCTCGATCCATATCTGAATCAGATTGCTGAGGAAATGGCTAAAATTTGTATGGATAGAAAGACTGTAGTTTTTTTACCACTTGTCAAGACCAGCCAAAAGTTTAGGGATATTTTGAATGGTATCGGTTTCAGCGCTGCCGAAGTAAATGGTAACAGCGATGATCGCGCAAAGGTGCTGAGTGATTTTGAAACCGGTAAATATAACGTACTTTGTAATTCAATGCTTTTGACAGAAGGCTGGGACTGCCCGGCGGTTGATTGTATTGTTGTATTAAGGCCGACGAAAGTAAGAAGTTTATATTGTCAGATGGTGGGGCGCGGTACCAGATTGGCGCCAGATAAAAAAGAACTGCTGCTACTGGATTTTCTTTGGCATACAGAACGCCATGAACTGTGCCGACCGGCGCATTTGATTGCGACAAATGAAGATGTGGCCAGAGCTATGACTGAAACATTACAGGACGCAGCATGTCCGTTAGATTTGGAAGCAGTGGAAAAGCAGGCTTCTGAAGATGTTGTTGCCCAGCGGGAAGAAGCTTTGGCGAAACAGTTGGCAGCAATGAAACAGCGTAAGCGTAAACTGGTGGATCCGTTGCAGTTTGAAATGAGTATCCAAGCAGAGGATCTGTCAAGCTATGTACCAGCATTCGGTTGGGAAATGAGCCCGGCCAGTGAAAAGCAACTTAAAACATTAGAGAAGTTTGGTATAAATCCGGATGAGATCGATAATGCCGGTAAAGCTGCGAAAATACTTGATCGTTTGGATAAACGCAGGAATGAAGGATTAACGACACCGAAACAGATCCGGTTTTTAGAGGGTCGTGGGTTCCGTCATGTCGGTACCTGGTCTTTCGAACATGCCAAGAAACTGATAGACAGGATTGCTGCCGGTGGCTGGCGTATTCCGGCAGGCATTGATCCACGGATTTACAAGCCTGAATAAAGGAGAACATCATGGAGAATAAATTGGATTTGCTGCCGCTGCTTGATTATATCGATCCGAGCGTTCTTGATTATCAGGAGTGGGTCAATGTTGGCATGGCGTTGAAAGCAGAAGGTTACAGCGTGAGCGTGTGGGATGATTGGAGCCGGCGAGATGCTGGAAGATACTACGCAAATGAATGTCGAAAAAAATGGGAGACGTTCAGAGGTGATACCAGCGCACCAGTAACGGGTGGTACGATCGTAGCAATGGCTAAGGATAACGGCTGGACGCCACAGCAGCGTGAAGATCATGAACTTTCATGGGATGATATCATCGGACAAAAAGAAGATATGGTTTTGGTCGATAAGAACTGGATCGAAGGCCAGGAAATAGCGGACCCGGAAAACTGGGATCCGGTAAAAGAACTGGTAACTTATCTGGAAACTTTATTCGACAGTACGGAAAATGTTGGCTATGTAACGGAATCATGGCAAAAAGACGGTAAATATTTACCATCAAAGGGCTGTTCTGACAGGACTTCTGGGCAGCTCATTGAGCAGCTTAATAAATGTAAGGGTGATATCGGCGGGGTGCTTGGCGATTATAACCCTGAGTGCGGCGCATGGATACGTTTTAATCCTCTTGATGGTAAAGGCGTGAAAAACGACAATGTGACAGAATTTCGGTATGCGCTGGTCGAATCGGACAAGATGGATATAGCCAAGCAGAATGAAATTATCCGGACACTGGAACTGCCGGTGGCCTGCCTGGTACATTCAGGAAAAAAGTCGCTGCATGCTATTGTTAGGATCGATGCAGCAGACTATGCGGAATATCGTAAACGTGTTGATTATCTTTACGCTGTTTGTAAGAAAAACGGCCTTGAAATCGATACTCAAAACCGTAATCCTTCGCGGCTCAGCAGAATGCCGGGCGTGATGCGTCAGGGACACAAGCAGTTTTTAGTTGATACCAACATCGGCAAAGCCAGTTTTGTAGAATGGCAGGAGTGGATTGAGGCGGTCAACGATGATCTTCCGGAACCGGAAAGCATTAGTGAGATTTGGGATAATTTACCGGAGCTGGCAAAACCGCTGATTGATAATGTATTGCGACAGGGGCATAAAATGCTCATTGCAGGGCCGTCTAAGGCAGGCAAAAGCTATGCTTTGATAGAGTTGTGCTGCGCGATTGCCGAGGGCCGTCAGTGGCTTAATTTTAGCTGTACAAAGGGTAAAGTTTTATATGTGAACCTTGAACTTGACAGGGCAAGTTGTTTGCATCGTTTTAAGGATGTTTATACGGCAATGGGGTGGGAGTCGAGCAATTTGTCTAATATCGATGTATGGAATTTGCGTGGCAAGTCGATTCCGATGGATAAGCTGGCGCCGAAGCTGATCAGGCGTGCAGCAAAGAAGAATTATATTGCTATCGTTATAGATCCGATTTATAAAATCATCACCGGTGACGAAAACAGTGCTGACCAGATGGCGCATTTCTGTAATCAGTTCGATAAGGTTTGTACGGAACTGGGCTGCGCTGTGATCTACTGCCACCATCATTCAAAGGGTGGCCAAGGCAGTAAAAAATCTATAGACAGAGCTTCAGGGTCAGGAGTATTTGCCCGTGATCCTGACGCACTGCTTGATTTGATAGAGCTGGAACCAACAGAAGAATTACTGAAGCAGGAAGAAAATAAAGCAATTTGCGCCGAGTGCTTGGCGTATTTAAAACGATATTACCCTGCCTATACACAGGATTTATCGCAGGATGACGAGTGCAGTAGCGTTGTACTGTTGGAATACTGCCATAAGATGCTTGGCAATAATACTAATATTGAGCTTGTGAAAACGGCGATTCCGGCGGCCAAACAGCGGGTGCGGCAACGTACAGCGTGGCGCATTGAAGGGACTCTACGTGAGTTTCCGAAGTTCCCGCCGATCAATCTTTGGTTTAATTATCCTGTGCATTACGTTGATGATATTGGAAGTCTAAAGGATATTGAACCTGACGGGCAGGGACCAGCCTGGCAGCGGAATTTCAAAAAGAAGAAGTCACCGGATGATTTGAAAAAAGAACGAATAGTAGCATTACAAAAAGCTTTTGAAGCAGAAAGTTTTGGTGGGACTCCGACAGTAAAAAGCCTGGCCAGTTATTTAGATGTGACGGAAAAAACGGTGAAGAATCATATTCGAGAAAGTGGAATGTTTGCAATAAGCAATAATGGAGAAGTCGTTCGGAAAACGGAAAAAGTCGAATGATTTTCCTTTTCCGAATTGGAAAAAGTCGAGTGTTTTTCCACGACGCCGTTTTCTGACAATTTGGAAAAAATCGAACATTATCGAGAATTTCCGAATCGGAAAAAGTCGAGCGATTATCGAGATTTTCCTTAAGTGAATGTTCACTAATATTATATACGCGATATACGCGCGCGCGATGTATCTATATATGATTAGTCATTGTAGGTTGTATTCCTATACAACAAAAGGATTTTCCGCCTTGGCTTGGCGGGAAAATTCCTTTCGGTTGTAGGAAGAGGTATACCGCGCGAAAGGAAAAAGGAGCGAATGAAAAATGAAAAATAGTAAATACTGGGAAACTGAAAAAGGAGAAGTTGTAAAATTCGGTAATAGCTTTATGCGTTGTTATGAGAAGGCTGGAAAATTACAATTTGGTTTTATGAAAACAGACGGAACTCTTATCGTAAAAAATACAATTGACCGAAAGGAATTGCTTGAAAGTAAAGAAGGCGCTGACTATTTGCTGGCTACGATTCAAGAATGGCGGGAAGCTTACGAAAGAGGAGCATATGATGATTGAGTTCTTTATTCAGATGAAACTGCCAACAGTTACGCATCAGCAGAAAAAGGTCCATGTTGTAAACGGTAAGCCACACTATTATGAACCTGACGCACTTAAAGATGCCAGGCTGAAGTTTAGTGCGCACCTGGCAGCTTATGTACCTGAAAAAAAGCTGATCGGTCCGATAAGGCTTTTGACTAAATGGTGCTATACAGCTACAGGGAACCATAGAAATGGCGAGTATAAAATTACAAAGCCGGATACTGATAATATGATCAAGCTGCTTAAGGATGTAATGACAGGGCTCGGCTACTGGGCAGACGATGCGCAGGTAGCAAGTGAAATCACAGAAAAGTTTTGGTCAGAGCAGCCAGGGCTTTATGTACGAATTGAGCAATTGGAGTAAAGGAGCGTTATTAGAGTGGCACATAAGTGTAAGGGCTGCGTGTGGAGCCGTCAAGTAAGCGAGAATAAAGTTTACTGTCGTAGGGTAAATTGTGTAAAAGAAAATCGATTCCGGAGCGTGATCGGTATGTTAGGGCAGGTGCAGCATGGTCATCAGCTGAGTGAAGCTGAAAGTGCTGCGATAGACGTTGCTGCAGATGTTTTACGGGCAGAGGGGTGATGCGATGCCTACGACGGATGAAATAAAGCAAAGGTTAAAAAGTGCATGGGTCTGGCAAAAGCAGCTTGAAGCAGATTTGCAGATGCTGCAGGATCTAAAAGATTTGGCAGAACAGATAACTCCAGTCTACAGTTTGGCGCCTGGGGGTGGTAGCAGTAACGACAAATTGGGCGATACAGTTGCGAAGATGGCTGACGTGGAAATATCTGTTCAAAGCGATATTAGAATGCTTACAGAGGCGCTAGCGGCGACAAGAGCGCTAATAAAAATGCTTGACGATGAGAAACTGCAGCTTATATTGTTCAAACGTTACTTGAATTATCAGCGGTGGGAAGTTATTGCCGCGGATTTGGGGTATAGCTGGCGTGGAATTCATAAATTACATTCTAAGGCACTGCAAGAATTAAAAGAGTGCATAGAAGTGCACATACTTGACGTGCTATAATGTATGTGTAGAAATTGACAAAAGCCGTTTATCTGGTTAAGGATCAGCGGCTTTTGTGGTAGTATGCAGGATTAAGTAAAATTATGACGAAATATACTCCTATTATAATATTAATAATTTAGGAGTGATTTATGTGAAGAAGAAAACAATTCGGTTTGAGTACTTTCTTTTGAATGAAATGTTGTATGATTCAGTAAATAATAATGTTACTCCAGTGGCAGTTAATTTAGACGAAGTATTAACTGAGCTTCAACAAATGCCAATTATGACAAGAAAAATTGACATAATTAATGGTGAGGCAATAATATTAGTTAGTATAAGTTATAAGAATAGACAAAGAGGGCAAAGCAGATATAATTATTGGCATCTTCAATTTGTTAGAGTAAGAGAAACGATGTTACCAAGCATAATTGATGAAAACGGTATATGCAGAGAAGTTGTATTGCGGAACAATGAGAATCTAGCTGAATTTACTAATGTGCTTTATGATAATAATAATAACGTAATGCTGATTCAAAGGTCACTAGAAGGCGTTTCACCAAGATATGTTAGTGATTTTTTTAGTGAGTTTAGTAATAATCAAATTCAACCGATTGTAATTCTCGCTCCGAGTGATTTGCAGCTATTTGTTAATGGCTCATTGATTAAGCGAGTATCTTTTTCTGCTGCAAGTTGTATTAATTCTACAAACCCATCAGTTAGCCAGGTTGCGGAAGCTTCAAGAGGAATGGGCGCAAATTACTTTGATGCAACGCTGCGTCTTGGGATGACAGCTCGTGATAGTTCTATGAACCTAGAAAGTGTGAGAGGATTACTTAGAAGTCTTTTGGGGAATGCTGATGTAAAAAAACTGAATGTATCTGCTAAATTGCCTGGTGAGCATTCAAAAGTGGAATCATATGATTTGTTTGAACAAAGACATGATGAAAAAGTTCCTTTTAGTTTTTCACGTGAACATCCTATAACCAATAATAGAATATTTATGGAGATGGAAAATAAATATTTTGATAGCCTGGGATCGACTAACTTATATATAAGGAGGCCGGAAAATGAGTAAGAAATTTGAGCAATATGCGCCATTAGTAAGTGCTATTATTTTTGTTTGTGTAGCTTTTTACTGTGGAATTAATGTTGCTGTAATTTCTAATTTTGATCAAATATTAAACGCCATAATTAATATTACAGCGATTTTATTAGGCTTTTTAGCCGCAATGATGTCGATATTGATAGTATCTGCAAGTAAAAGAGTTATTAAGCTGTTAAAAGAATGCAACCTGATAGATTGCTTTAATGGATATTTTAAGTGTACTGTGGTTGTAGGTATATTGAGTGCGGTTTCGTCAGTTATTTTGCTCGGAATATCGAACATTGCAAGTCCGAATATTTTTTATGTATGGTTGTTTCTAAATATTTGGTTTATGGCATCAGCAGCTAGAATTTTGTATATAATGCTACAAATTTTCTCAAGTGTTTTAAGAGAAAACAACTAGATAATAAAACAGCGTAAAAGTACAATAATATACTAAATTTTAGTACATAATTAATAGGAAAAGCACTCACACCCGTGAGTGCTTTTTCATGTGTTGAAACAAACATAAATATCGAGGCGGTGGTGATCATGTGAACGAGAAACACAAGCAGGCATATGATTTAATCGTGTGATATAATATTGCTATATAAAATTATGGATGGTGGGAATTTTGATAGATTTCATTATTTCAGTTTTCAAAGAAACTCAAGTAAGTGCATGGATAATTATAAGTGTTTTAATACTTGGTTATTTATATCGTGAAGGAATACGTAACTTTTTTTCTGAAAAGTTACTAGAGAAACAAAAACTGCATGATGAGCAAAGAGATGTAAAACAAAATGAGTTTCAAGAGAAGCTATTGAAACAAAATGCTGAATTACAGAAAAGTGTATTAGCTGCTATTGAAAATCAGAAAAAAGAGATACAGAAAGAATTAAGTGATATCGATTATAAAAGGGATTACTATAAAAAAATAATAGACCACCGCATAGAGGCGTATGAAAAACTATCAATTTATCTGGATTCAGTTTGGACAATAAAACGTAGCTCTGCTTTAGAACCTGAAACGGAAATATATTCATGTTTTGAAAACGAGGAAGAATTGATAAAAGCTCGCCAGCTATTGCTTAGTTATTGTCCGGGAATTCATTGGTACTCCGAGGATGTGTATAGTAATTACTATAACTTAGCTAGATACTTAGTAGGTACACTAGATCTGTTAAATGGAACAAAAGAAGAAAAAACAGTCCAAGCGCAAAACCATTGTAGGGCTTTGAATAATCTTATTGCAGATACAATAAGACAGCTTAAAATTGCAATTGCAGAAGATAGGATTAGTTTTGATAAGGTTGAGGATTTTTTTAATAATCAAAAGCAGCAAATAGAAAGAGCTAAATAAACAAGAAGAAAAGCACTTACTTTGGTGAGTGCTTTTCTTATGTCCATCCTCAGGAGAATTTTCATAGGTTCTTCCTGCGGGCGGCGAGCCTTGCGGGTCTTTCGAGCCCCGAAAAAGGTTTAGATTTAAAAATATTTTTTCCTATTTCCTTCTCTTTGTAGTAGACAGGCGGTGAAAATAGAAGTGGTTAAAATGCTGAAACGTGGCTCTGCAAGAGAGCTTGCCGAATTATTGGGCATCAGCGAACGACGTGTAAATCAGTTGGTAAATGAGGAAGTTTTGCATCGTGAAATAGAAGGAGACTTCGTTTTGACAATGGCAATAGCTTCGTTTTATGAAAATAAATATTCCAGCAAGGATGAAGATGATTATTGGTCTGAAAAAGCATTGCATGAAGCTGCAAAACGTAAATTAGCTGAACTTGAATTGGCAAGGCGACAAAATCTGTCGCATGATGCGGCAGATGTCGAAAGAGTTATGACAGATATGTTATCTAAATTACGGAGTCAGCTTTTAGGCATACCAGCCAAGATGGCTGCTAGACTGGAGAATCAGAGCAGAAGTGTTATTATGACGGAACTTTCTAAAGAAATTAAGTCAAGGTTAACTGAGCTTAGCGATTATAATCCGGAGATATTTAGTAATGAAGAAGACAGTTGATCTTTTCAAAAAAATAGTAAAACAGTCATTGATGCCGTTATCAGATCAAACTGTATCCGAATGGGCTGATAGCTATAGGATGATATCTGGCGAAGCTGCTGCAGAGCCTGGGCGGTGGCGAACAGATCGTGCTCCATATCAAAAAGCCATTATGGATGCTTTTACTGAACCAGGCATAACTAGGGTGGTTGCAAAGACCGCATCTCAGGTTGGAAAGTCTGATATCATGAATAATATTATTGGTCGGTTCGCGCATCTGGCGCCCGCACCGATAATGATGATCCAACCAACTATCGAAACATCACAGGACTATAGTAAATCACGTATAGCGCCGATGATCAGAGATACAAAGGTATTGAGAGATATTTTTAAAGACGTAAAAAGCCGTGATGCCGGCAATACTATCCTTTCTAAACAATTCCCTGGCGGCAGACTTATAATGGCGGGTGCTAACAGTCCTGCCGGTCTTGCCAGTAAGCCGATAAAAATATTACTGGCAGACGAAGTTGACCGCTTTCCAAAAAGCGCCGGTACAGAAGGCGACCCGGTCAGCTTGGCTGCAAAACGTATGACTACATTTTGGGATAGCGTCATGGGGTTATTCTCAACACCGACCAATGTTGGAGAAAGTCGAATCGAAGATGAATATATAACAGGTACTCAGGAAGAGTGGCAGCATCAATGCCCAAAATGCAAAGAGTGGCATTTAGTCACGCATCGGGATATGCATACTGACTACGACTGTTCTGTTGATAAAAAGGGAACAAGGCAGGTTATCGTTAAGTCAGTTATTTGGCGTTGCCCAGATTGCGGGTTTGGGTTTACAGAAACTGAAATGCGGCAGGTCGCACAAAAATATATTGCACAGAACGCTTCGGCTCTCACTAAGGGGGTACGGAGCTTTTTTGTTAACTGTTTTGCATCACCTTGGGTGAACTGGTCAGATGTAATGCAGGAATGGTTGGAAGCACAGGGCGATCCAGAGCGTGAAAAAGTAGTTGTTAATACTCGTTTTGGAGAAGCATATGAGCGCAAAGGAAATTTTGAAAGCCATGAGCAGTTTATGCGCAGGCGTGAAAACTATGGCGCCGAGCTGCCGGAAGGCGTACTGCTTTTAACAGCGGCCGTTGACGTACAAGACAACAGGCTCGAGTATGAGATTTGTGGCTGGGGAATGGATGAAGAATGTTGGGGAATAAAAAAGGGCACTATTTTGGGCGTGCCGGATACACCTAAAGTGTGGGCTATGCTGGACGAACAGCTGGATAAGGAATATCGCTTTGCGTCAGGTAAGGGGCTTTTGGTAGCCAGGACGTTTATAGATTCCGGCGGTCACTACACGAAAGAAGTTTATGCGTACTGTAAAAAACGATTTGCAAGGCAGCGTTTTGCTATAAAAGGTTCATCGACACCAGGAGTGCCGTTATTGCATAAGTACGCTAAGGTTAAAACCGTAAGGGGACATACGATACCGCTGGTAATGCTTGGCACAGATAGCGGCAAACAATATGTTATGGATCGGTTATCGATTGAAGCGCCTGGACCTAAATATTTTCATTTTCCGCTTGATAAGAGTGATAGCGTAACTGTACAGCTAACTCGTGGCTACGATGAATTTTATTTTAAAGGCCTTATATCTGAAACAAAAGAGCCTCGTCGGAAAAATGGAGTATTAGTATATCAGTGGGTAAATATAGCTAAAGATAAACGGAATGAGCCTTTGGATCTGCGGGTTTATAACCTCGCATGTATGTTAAGCGTAAATCCTGATTTCGAGGCTTTGGAAAAATTGATCAACAGCCCGAATGTAATCAAAGAACAATCGGTAAAGTCTAAACTGAAAAACAAGCCTAAATGCGGCTACGGCTGCATTAGAAAAAGTGTGAGGGGGGATTATTAGTGGCAAGTATGGTACTTAATGAACGGTTAAAGCAGTATTTATCTGCAGAACAGTCTATTTTGGTAGCAGGGCAAAGCTACAGAATTGGCAATAGAACGCTGACGAGAGCTGATTTATCAGAAATAAGAAAAGAAATAAATGATCTTATTGCTGCAGGAGCGACTACGGATGAGGCAATGTATCCAAGAGGGCATCGAACAAAGCAAGTTATTATGCGGGATTAGGAGGATAGATGATGGTGAAACGTAAAAAAGTAATACCGGCTAAGGCCAGGCATCCTACTGAGGGAAATGAAAATAATAAAAAAATAATAATATTGAACAGCGGCTATTCAGAAGGCGGCGCCAGTAGGACAAGAAGTACTTTACGTGGCTATAATCCCTTGAAATCCAGTACTAAAGCAGATGTTGATGTAAATTTGGCAACTTTACGAAACCGCAGTGCAGATTTAGTATGTAACTCTCCGCTTGGTTCAAGTGCTATTAATACTTCGCGCAGCAATGTTATAGGCGCTGGTCTTAAAGTTTCGCCTAAAATAGATTATAGGCTGCTGGGATTGACTGCAGAGGAAGCTAAAGAGTGGCAGCGTCAGGCGTTTCGTGAATTTAACCTTTGGGCAAACAGCACGGCCTGTGATTTGTATCGAAAGAATAACTTTTTTGATATGCAGGATATTGCATATATGAGCTATCTTGTAGATGGTGACGGGTGGGCGGCGATCAAGTATCGCAGGCCGGTACCTGATAATCCGTATTGTTTAAGAGTACAGCTTTTTGAGGCCAGTAGGGTCTGTAACCCAAACAGTAGTGGATCGTATGGTTCGCCGTCTTATTATGATGTTGAAATGACTAACAATAAAAATGGTAATCGTATTATTAACGGTATAGAAATAGATTCAGACGGAGCTGTTGTGGCCTATTGGATTGCGAACAGAGTACCTTTTGATTTAACTAACCCGTCTGCACTTTTAAAGTGGCAGCGAGTGGAAGCATTTGGCAAGTTAAGTGGCCGGCCAAATATTTTGCAGATATCGCATGAAGAACGACCGGAGCAGTACAGAGGTGTGCCAATATTGGCGCCGGTGATCGAGGTATTGAAGCAGGTCAGCCGCTATACTAATGCGGAGCTTACGGCCGCCATCATTAAATCGTTTTATACTTTGTTTTTTACGACTAATAACAATATTGATGATATGAATGATGTTCTAAGTTCAACTTATGGTCAGGCGGAAGCCGTAACACCAGAAGATCTGGCTCATGTTGAAGTTGGTCCAGGAACGCTTAATCTGCTGCCTCCTGGTGTCGATGTAAAGTCGATGGACGCAAGCCGTACAATGTCAACTTTTGAACCATTTACAAATATGATGATCAGTCAGATCGGTGCAGCTATTGGCACACCGGCAGAGGTGTTACTTAGTCGTTTTCAATCTTCATACTCTGCGGCACGTGGGGCATTATTACAAGCTGCCAGCAATTTTAAAACCAGACGTACCTGGTTTGCACGTGATTTTTGTCAGCCTGTTTATGAAGCTTGGCTGGCAGAGGCGGTTGCTATCGGTAGAATTAGTGCTCCTGGCTATGGTAGTGATCCAATAATAACTAAGGCATGGAGTAATGCTGATTGGTTTGGCCCTGTTATGGGGATGCTGGATCCAGTAAAAGAGGTAACTGGTGCGGCCTTACGCGTAAAATATGGTTTCTCTACCGGTGAACGTGAATCTGCGGAACTTACGGGCACTGACTACGACAGCAACATTGACCAAATCGCTATAGAGCAGCAGACGTGGCGAGCTAAAGGATTAGAACCGCCTAAGGCTGATAATACTGGTGGGAATGGGGGTGATAATGATGGAAAAATTTTGGCAGGTGAGGAATGATGTTAGTGGCGATGCTGAAATATTGATCTATGGACCAATCGCAGCAGAGCGGTCCTGGTTTGGTGATGAGGCAACGCCGCAGCAGTTTGCCCAGGATCTTAACGGGCTGGGTGGCAGAGATGTTACCGTACGCATAAACAGCGGCGGCGGTGATGTATTTGCGGCCCATGCTATCCATAATTTGCTCAAGAGCTATAAAGGGCGTGTCACAGCGGTGATTGACGGACTAGCTGCCAGCGCAGCAACGGTTGTAGCCGTGGCGGCAGATAAAATCATTATGTCGTCCAATTCGTTGATGATGATCCACGACCCGGCTATCGGTCTTAGCGGATACTATCCTGCGGCAGAACTGTCGAAGTTGGTAGAAGCGCTGGCTACGATCAAAACAAGCATTGTCGCTGCCTATCGCAAGCGTTGTAAGGTATCGGACGAAGAAATCGAAACGATGATGTCCAACGAAACATGGATGGGCGCCGCAGAATGTAAGGAAAAAGGTTTTGCTGACGAGATCATCGGAGGAGTTACTGCTGCGTTAAATGGCAATACTTTGGTGATCAATTCAGTGTCTTATGATTTGAACCATTTTGCTAATAGTGAAGCGGTAAAAAATAAATTTAAACAAAGTGAGGTTAGAGATATGCCAAGTGGTAAATTAGAAAAAATTCTTAATGCTTTAGGTTTGCAGGAACTGTTGGAAGATACGCAGGCCGCAGCACCCGGCGCAGGTCAGTTTGAGGCGAATAATGCGCTTCCGGCGACGGCTGTTGATAATGCCGCAGCGGTGGAAGCCGCAGTGGCCGCAGAGCGTCAACGTGTACTTGATTTAGAAGCACTTGATGATGGTCAAAATGTCGCAATTACTGCGATCATCAATGAGGCTAAGAAAAGCGGCAAAACTGTTAACGAAGTAAAAAATTATGTAGAAGCGATTAAAAATGCTGCTCCAGCAGTGGTGGTGGCTAATGCTGCGCAGAATGTTGTAGCCACTATGGTAGCCGACAATAAAAGCTCCGGTGTTGATGGCGTTGCTGCCAATCCTGCGGCCGATGAGGCAGCTGTAAGTGCGGCGGCAGATGCGAAAGCATTGGATAAGATGGCCAAGGTAATGAATAGTAAATTTGGAGGTGCGAAATAATGGAAATGATTTCCAACATGAACGGAACTCATTATGATGAGCTTATTGGTGGTACAGCAGTACCGGTAATTACTAAAAACGTAACTCTGAAAGGTGTTACGGCCAGCTATAAGCGAGGCACATTGTTAGCTTTAGTTGGCGCTAAATATGAAATTGTTGACAGCACAGCATCTGAAAGCGGAGCTGATAAAGCGTCTGTGATCCTCGCCAATGACATTGTTTTATCCGGGATCGACGTTGTTACTACAGTTTATATCAGCGGTCAATTTAATCGTGAAAAACTTATTGTGGCACAAACATCTGATAATGCCACTGCTCATGAAGAAGAACTGCGTGCGGTCAATATCTATTTGACCAGCGTGAAATAAGGAGGATGAAGATAATGCCTATTAATATTGATGATACCAGAACTTTGCTGCAGGCGATTGAGCGCACCAATCCGCCGACTACGACATTGATTGATACTTTTTTCCCTGCGGTTAAAACCTTTTTGACGAATACCGTGGATATGGAATATCGCAAAGGCGGTCGCAGAATGGCGCCGTTTGTGGTACCGGGCAGCAAGGGTGTAAATATGAGCCGTAACGGTTCGCAGATCAGGTCTTATAAAGCTCCGCTGATGCGCCCTAAACGGACTATCGAAGCGTCTGATATTGAGCGTCGTGGTTTTGGCGAAGATATCTACAGCACTCGCACTCCGGCAGAACGTGCGCAAGAATTGCGCGCTTATGACATGGCAGAATTGATTGATGCCTGCGTCCGTCGGCAGGAGTGGATGGCTGCACAGCTTTTGATCAACGGTGAATACGAATGCAAAGGCTATGCCGACGATGGTGAAACTGTTGTTGTTGATACGATTACATTTTCTGAATTTGACAATAAAACAACTCTGTCCGGATCGGACACATGGGATAATGCTTCTGCTAAAATTTATGATGTCATGGGTGACGCATCTCAGAAGATCCGCCGTAACGCGGGTATGATCCCTACAGTGGCCCTGTGTTCACAGAATGTAGTATCCTACCTGATCAATAACGAACAGCTTTATAAATATTTGTTGGTGCCCAGCCGTGAAAATTTAGCACTGATGAGCATTCAGCCGAAGCTGGTAAGACCGGAATTGCTGCGAGTTGGTTATATTGAATCACTTAATCTGGAAATCTACGCTTATGACGGCGTGTACGAGGGTGACGACGGCAACCTTGCCCAGTATATCCCTGATGATCATATGATTATTGGTGTGCCCGGTCGTGGTAAACGTCTCTTTGGCGCAGTAACGCAGCTTGAAGACGACAAACAATTCCGTACTTATGAAGGCGCATACATTCCGAAAGTTACCGGTAATACTGAAAGCGATACGACTACTCTGGCTATGTCCAGCCGCTGTGTAGTATGTCCGGAGTTTTTGGATGATTGGGCGACCTTGAAAGTAAAATAAGGAGGTTTGTAAATGCAACAAGTATTGATAAAGAAATTTACTTTGCTACGCAATGGCGTCGAGTATAAGGCAGGAACGATCCTCGAGCTGCCGGAAGCTGAAGCGAATGCGCTGGTAGCAGGTGCGCCGAAAGAATTTGAAAAAGTTTCGGTGGGAGTTGTAGTTAACTCGACTACAAGTGCAAAAAAAGCAGAAAGAACATTGAAAGATTTTACCAACACCGAACTGAAAGCTTTATGCGAAGAAAGAGGCTTAGAAGTGCCTAAGGCAGCTAATAAAGCAAAGCTTTTAGAACTGCTGGAGGGTGCGGCCGATCAGCAAGATGAGACCGATGGTGATAGCCTGCCTCCGGTCAATGCCGCAGCTACAGTAAAATGAAAACCTTTCGTGAGCAGATAGCCGCAGATAATACTGCGGCTTTTATTAACTCGTTAGAATTTGCCGATAAACATAACTTGAATGGTACCGAATGCAGCGCCATCCTGCAAGACATTTCTGTTGCAGAGGGGTTATCTACGGGGACTGGATCCAGTCAAACTTATGCAGGGATCTATGGTAGTAGGCTTCAGGTAAATTGCTTGGCAGAAGCTTTGCCTGAGCTTCCTGTATATGGACAGCTTTTCGGTGTCAATGATAAGCAGTATCTGGTTGAGAGCTGTGCTGATGACATGGGAATTTTGACTATCCAATTGGTGGCGAATGACAGATGATTAAAATTGAATTTGATGACAAAACATTAGAAATAGCGCAAAACCTTTTTGCAGAGTGCCCGGAGCAAGTTAAGTACGCAGCATCAAGAGCGATTAATAGAACGGCTACGGCTGTACGAGCAGAATTATCGGGGTTAATAATTGAAAAATATGATATATCTTCTGCTAATGTAAAAAAAGCTATAACAATAAAACGTTCTATGCGTAAAGTTTTACGCGGTGTAGTCGGAACGGTGGGTAGGATGCTACCCATAACATATTTCAATTTAAGCCCAAAACCTAAAAATATTATTTCTGCATTGCGCGCAGGAGAAAAAATTGCAAAAGCAGGACCTATGAGAGTACGAGTAATACGTGCTGGAGGGTTTAAGAATGTTCCCGGATTATTTGTACAACAATCATCTCGTAGCAATTACGCTGGACCTATGCTCAGGTATTTGAAAACAAGATATCCGTTGGACATCCCATATGGCCCGAGCATCCCACAGATGGCGGGGAATAAAGACGTGCTGGAAGATTTAGCACCATTTGCAGAGAAGGTGTTGAATCGAAGATTTTTACATGAAGTTTCATATCGTTATGGAAAATTTGGAGGACGTTAATGACACAAGTCGAATTGATGGAAAATTTGGCAGCGTTTCTAAAAAATGTTGTCCTGGAATATGAATCGCAGCAATCTGACGGGACTTATTCTCCGATAAATGTTTATCCCGGATACCTGCCGGTGAAAACGAATGCCAAAGAAAGTGAATCATGTATGTACGTGCTGGTTCTTGAGTGCGAAGATGGCGAGGAGCAGAGTGCGGCCAAGGTCGAAATCGGGTTCAGTATTGTCGATGGCGATACTGCCGAAGGATGGCGCAGCTTGTTTAATTTAATGGAGCACGTACGTCAGGCTTTGCTGAAAAAACGCACTATTGCTAATAAGCATAGGCTCATCTTGCCTATCAAATCTAAGGTGGCAGATGAGCAGCCTTTCCCGCAGTGGCAGGGCTTAATGACAGTTAGTTACACACTGGGCAAGCCAGTAGAGGAGGAAATAAATTATGGCTATTAACAAAAAAAGCAGTCAGACCACTAAGCCTGAACGCTTGATTTATGTAGGCCCGTCTTACAAAAACGGAAAGTTATTGAAATATCAGGTATTCATTGGCGGGTTACCAACTCATATTGATGATGTATTTGAAAAGTGTCCGCAAATTAAAAAACTGTTTGTAGCTGTTTCAGAATTGCCAGAAGCTGAAAGGGCTATTGCAAAAGCGGGAACACCTATGAATAAATATTACCAAGCTGCTGTTTTGGCAGAAAAGGAGGAATAACATATGGCATATAAGCATGGCGTATATACATTTGAGGTGCCAACATCTATTGTTCCGGCAGTAAATTCTACTGCTGGGTTACCAGTTGTTTTTGGTACGGCTCCAATTCATTTGGCAAGTAACAGAGCAGAGGTTAATAAACCTATTTTGTGCTATACATATGCAGAAGCGGTAGCAGCTATGGGATACAGTGAAGATTGGGAGAAATACACTCTTTGCGAAACTATTTATAGCCAATATTCGCTTTATGCAGTTTCACCGACAGTTTTTGTTAATGTTTTAGATCCAAAAAAACATAAAGCAACGGTCAGTGATAAAGAAGTTCAGTTTAACAGTGAAAAAACGGTGATTGTAAATGATCCAGTGTTACTTGAAACATTGAAAGTAAAAAAAGCATCTGCCGGACAACCGCTGACGGAAGGCGTTGACTATGAAGCTGCTTTTGACAGTGATGGGAATTTAGTAATTACTGCATTAAGTGGCGGACAGCTTACAGACAGTGCTTTTTTGGACTATGAAAAAATTGATCCCTCAGCCGTGGATAAGGATGACATTATTGGTGGTATTGATATCAGTACGGGCGCATACACAGGTCTTGAGAATCTTTCAAAAGTATTTCCTCTGTATCGTTTAGTACCTGGTATGGTGCTTGCTCCTGGTTGGGCACATGATCCAGAAGTAGCAGCTGTTATGACTGCCAAAGCAAGTACTATTAACGGTTTGTTTAAAGCTTCTGTTTTGGTAGATGTTTCGGCTGACACAGTAAGAAAATATACCGATGTTCCGGCTTGGAAAAATAATAACAATTATGTTGGAGTAGATCAAATAGTCTGCTGGCCAATGGTAAAACTTGGCGATAAGAAATACCATCTTTCTACTGCGGTAATGGGTGCGATGGGCGTTTTGGATGCAAAAAATGATGATATTCCCTATGAAAGTCCTTCAAATAAAAATATACAAATGGATGGTTTATGTTTGTCTGATGGAACTGAAGTGGTTTTGGATCTGGAACAAGCTAATTATCTTAATGGGCAGGGTGTAGTTACTGCTCTGAATTTTATCGGTGGGTGGAAGTTGTGGGGGAATCGTACTGGTTGTTATCCTGCAAATACAGATGTAAAAGATAATTTTATTTGTTTACGGCGTATGTTTAATTGGCATGCACAGACATTTATTCAAAGTTATTGGTCTAAAGTAGATAACCCGATGAACAAACGACTTATTGATCTTGTCGTGGATAGCGAAAATATTCGCATTAATGGATTTGTTTCAAGAGGGTTCTTGCTTGGTGGAAGAATTGAATATTTGAAAGAGGAGAATCCAACAACAGATCAGATGGATGGTATTGTAAGATTCCATACTTATTTTACGCCGCCGGTTCCGGCACGTGTCATTGAAAATACTATCGAGTTTGATACGTCTTATCTTGAGACGTTGTTTGGTTAATGAGGAGGATGAAAGATGAGTAATAATGTTGTTCCGGAAAAGCTAATTAACTTTAGAGCCTATAATGACGGAAATGATCTTCTTGGCGTAACTGATGTCCAGCTACCGTCTTTGGATGCAATGACCGAAACAGTAAAGGGTGCTGGTATTGCCGGTGAGGTAGACAGTCCTGTTTTAGGGCACTTTGGAAGTATGGAAACTGTACTTAACTGGCGTACTATTTCTAAACCTGGAATGAACCTAGCATCTCAAAAGGGGGTTAGCTTAGACCTGCGCGGCGCGCAGCAGTTTTACGACCCTGAAAAAAGTGAGTACGTCGTAAAGGCTGTAAAATGCGTGATCCGCGGCGTGCCGAAAAAAACCGAACTCGGCAAATTAGACGTTGGAACGACTACCGGCTCCAGCAACACCATTGAAACTAATTATATTAAAGTGATTATTGCTGGCGAAACCGTGCTGGAAGTTGATAAATATAATTATATTTCTAATATTGGCGGTACTGACTATCTTGCCGATGTCCGTGAGGCGTTGGGTCTGAATTAAAAATAAATAAAGGGGGCGGCCCGCAGAGTGGTGCCCCTTTTAAAATTTGGAGGTAAATAATGAAAGTAAAATTAGAAAAAACTTTGACTACGACCGGCGGAGAAGTAAAAGAAGTCGAGTTTGATTTTAATAAATTAAAGGGTAGCGATTTGATTGCAGCCGAGAAAGAAGTAAGAGCAATGGGCGATCAAACCCCGTCTGTATTTCTATCTATGAACTTTCAGGCTATTGTTGCAGCCAAGCTGATAGGTGTACCGGTAGATGACATATTAGATTTGCCTGCGACCGATTTTAGGAATATCGTTTTCCCGGTGGCTAATTTTTTGCTCAGTTAGGATTTCGGAATATACGAGAAATAAAAGAACTTGCGGTAAATATGGCAATGCTGTCCTATACACCGGTTAGCTACTATATCGATATAGATCTTGATTTAATGCTGGATTATGCTGAAATTATTGCAGAAAAAAATAGCTCCCGATAATGGGAGCTATTTTAAGATAATTTTTTGTTTTGGTTGAGGTTTTCGTAGAACTGATAAAAGCAGTACCCCGATAAAGCTAACAGGCCTACGATAGAGACTACTATAACAGAAGCGTTGGTATTATTGTCACTGATATAAAAAAGCAATAATGAAACAATAAACACTGCTAAAAGTTTGAAAAACTGTTTTTGGTTAATTGTTAGTGGTTTAATATTAGATTTTGCTTTAGCAATGGACATCTCTTTAGATACATCTTTGAAAAAGTAATATATGAATCCACCAATAAAAACTACAATGGTTATTATTAACCACAGTAACAGGCCAAAAATTATCATCATAGCTAAAAAGCTCAGCATAAAATCACATCCTTATATAAATATTATAGCATTTTTGCAGGAAGGAGGGCAATAATGGCAGGAAAAGAATTTGCGTTTGGATTTGTTATTTCAGCAACTTTACAAGGCGGCTTCAAAGCGGCGTTTTCCAGCGCCGGAAATGAAGTCACTAAACTTAATAAAAGCGTATCGGAATATAATAAAACCTATAAAATGCTTACTTCTGCGCAGAAAAAAGGCATTATCACGGAAGGGGCATATGCTAATGCTCTTGCCAAGCTTAATCCTAAATACGAAAGTTTGATCACAAAGCAACAACAGTATTTGTCTATGCAAGGGAAGATCAATAAAACAAAATCAAATATGTCAGGATACGGTAAAAAGGCACTTGCTGCAGGCGGTTTTGCTTATGGATTAATAAATCTTACTAAAGATGCAGTTAATTTTGAAAGCTCTATGGCAGACGTCAGAAAAGTTGTTGACTTTGATACTCCGCAGCAATTTAAAAAAATGAGTAAAGATATTTTAGACCTGTCAACTAAAATACCAATGACAGCAGATGGTTTGGCCGCAATCGTAGCTGCAGGCGGGCAATCTGGAATTAATAAATCTGATTTACTGCCGTTCGCCGAATCGGCAGCAAAAATGGGCGTAGCATTCGATATTACAGCTGATCAAGCCGGTGAAATGATGGCCAAGTGGCGTACAGCTTTTAAGATGGGGCAGCCAGAGGTTATTGCTTTAGCCGATAAAATAAATTATTTGGGGAATACTACAGCGGCTTCAGCCCCACTTATTTCCGATGTTGTAACAAGGGTGGGACCGTTGGGTGCGGTCGGCGGTGTTGCATCTGGCGAAATAGCAGCACTGGGGGCGAGTATAGTCGGGGCTGGTATAAATTCAGAAATGGGTGCTACCGGTATCAAAAATTTAATATTGGCATTAACATCGGGTGAGAGTGCTACAAAAGCTCAAACTGGAGCATTTGCAACATTAGGGTTAGATGCGGTAGAGATGGCTCAATATATGCAAAAAGATGCTAAAGGTGCTATTTTGACTGTGCTTAAAGGGTTGCAGGGATTAGATAAAGCAAAACAGGCAAGTACATTAAAAGACTTGTTTGGAAAAGAATCTCTAGGGGCCATTTCGCCATTGTTATCAAATTTAGACAAACTTGAGGAGAATTTTGCAGGCGTAGCTAATGCTGCGAAATATGGCGGTAGTATGGAAGCCGAATTTAAAACTAGGTCTGAGACGGCGGCTAATGCAACTATTCTTATGAATAATAATATCAACGCCGCAAAAATAGCTCTCGGGAATGGGCTTTTACCTGTAATTGCGCCATTAACCGGTATTATAGGCGGTGCTGCCAACTCTGTTGGGAAATTTGCTACAGAAAATTCAACCCTTACATCCATTCTACTGGGGTCAGTTGGCGCCATAGCCAGTGTCGCTGCAATAGCTTATTCATTAGGTTGGATTTATAGCGGTGTAAAGCTTGCTGTATTAGGGACAAAGTCTGCCTATGAGTTGTCCGGTAAAGCTTTAGGTAAGTATAATCTGGTAACTAAAGCGGCGTCTCTTTTAACGAAAGGATGGGCTATTGCACAGGGACTTTTTAATACGGTACTCGCTGCCTGTCCTATTGGTTGGTTGATAATTGGTATTGCTGCAGTTATTCTTGCAGGTACTTTATTGTATAAACATTGGGATACAGTTAAACAATTCTTTACAACTTTATGGGACAGTCCAATAGCTAGAATAGCCTTTTTTGTCACAGGGCCTGTAGGTTGGATCATTGGCGCGGTTACGGCAATAATTGCTAACTGGGATACATTAGCGGCATATTTGGATTATTTTTGGGATAATCCATCTGCTGCAATATTTAGATTCACAAGTTATATTCAGGAACAATTTACAAGTGCCGAAACCTGGCTTCGCGAAAAATGGCAATCCATTAGTAATTTTTTATCTACACCTATTTTTGGTAAAGTGAATATTACGGCATCTGGTAATGGTGCAGAGATTGCAGAAAATGCGTATGGCGGTATTTATGGCAGGGGGACATTTCTTACTACTTTTGCGGAAAACTCTGGTGAAAGTGCGATACCTCATACTCCTAATAAACGTAATATAGGCTTGCTGGCCAAAACTAATGAAATCATGGGTAATCCATTGGGTACCAGTGGCAGTATAAATGCGACTTTTGCTCCTCAGATTACCGTACAAGGGAATACCGATACTGCTGAAATTTCAACTTTGTTAGATCAAAAAATGCGTGAATTTAAAGCAATGTTGGCAGAAGTGCAGAATCAGAACAGGAGGCTTTCGTATGGCTAAAACCTATTACACAATTCAGGGCGATATGTGGGATGGTATAGCAAAAAAGTTATATGACGATGAAAGTGGCGTAAACGCGCTGCTGGAAGCAAACCAGCAATATGCTGACATAGTTGTTTTTCCAGCAGGTATTATTTTGGATGTGCCGGATTATGAAAAGCCTACTCCGACCAACTTGCTGCCGCCGTGGAGGCGTTAAATGGAAGCACGTAGAATATTGACGATCATAAAATATAATAATAAAGATATTTCAGCTGATATCAGTAAATATCTAAAAAGCATCAGCTATACCGATAATCTATCGGGAGAAGCCGATGATTTGCAGATAACACTGGAAGACAAGTCGGGTCTTTGGCAATCGACATGGATGCCGGAAAAAGGAGCACTTCTAGATGCAATGCTGCAGCAAAAATATTGGCAAACTTTGTCGGCGTTACCACAAAGTTTGCGTTTGGGATTGTTTGAAATCGATGAAATAACAAGCAGCGGCTATCCGTCAGAAGTACAAATAAAAGCAGTTTCCGTGCCTGATAATAATACTCTTAGAGGTACTGAACGTAGCCGGAGTTGGGAAAAGGCAAAGCTGCAGGTAATCGCTAATGATATAGCTTCAGCTGCAGGAATGTCATTGTTTTGGGACACAGAAGAAAATCCGGTGCTGGATAGGGCAGAACAGACAGAACAGTCTGATCTGTCTTTTTTATATGCAATTTGTAAGGATAAAGGCCTGGCATTGAAAATAAGTGATAAAAAAATCATTGTTTTTGATGAAGCAAAATATGAAGCGGAAAAAGCAAAGATAACAATAGTAAAACCAGGTACCGTTTATAAAAAAGAGTCTGGAATGAAATATTTGTTTGTTGGTACTGGCTACAGTCTGCGTACTAAAATTAGAGATATTTATGCTGCCTGCAGAGTTAGTTATCAGCAGGGCAGTTCAAAATCTAATATTGAGGCAACTTATACTGTTGCTGGTAAAAAGGGAAAAACATTGCAAGTAAATGAACAAGTTGAAAGTGTTGCGGAAGCATTAAATTTAGCAAAAAAACGGTTGCGCGAAAAAAATAAAGACGAAGTCACTGGATCTCTAAATATGTTAGGAAACTTTGTCTTGTTATCTGGGGTTACAGTTAATTTATTAGGATTTGGAGCTTTTGATGATAAGTACTTGATAACCAGAGCATCACATGATATTGGCAGCGGTTATACGACAAATATCGATGTAAGAAGGTGTTTAAATGGATACTAATTTTATAAAAAATATAATTCGTATCGGGAGGGTATCTTCTATTGACGTCAATACAAATACTGCAAGAGTAGCTTTTTCTGATAAAGACGATTTGGTATCTGGTAATTTAATGATTGTAAATCGTGGAAGCATGGTCGACAAGGATTACTGGATACCTGATATTGATGAGCAAGTTCTGTGCTTAATGCTGCCAAATAAAAGTGGACAGGGACTGAATGAGGGTTTTATTATTGGTTCATTTTTTTCAAAAGAAGATGAACCACAGGAGAGAAGTGCTGATGTAAGGGCGATTAAATTTGGTGATGGTACTGTTATAAAGCATGATCGAAAATCAGGAAGTTTAACTGTAAATGCTACAGGTGATATTGATATTTCAGCAGGTGGAAGCATAAGCATTAATGGAAACAGAGTTAATATTAATTAGCACTTTTCCATTTCATTGACTAGTTAGAACTATGTTTGATATAATATAGAAAAGATTCATAATAAATAGTTAAAATAAATATAGTAGTATATTTTATTGAAGATGTGGTGTTTATATTGAATGAACAAAAATCTGAGGGCTTGGAAAAAGAAACACAAAAGTGTCCTTTCTCCGGGGCTTTTTTGTCTCCGAATGATAGCCCCACGGCATATGCACATTTGGGTTGGCGTGTTTTTTATACAGGCTGTTCTTGGCTTGTTATTGGTTTAGGTGTGCAGGAAGGAACAAGTTTTTTTAATAATATAGTTTTGGTTTCTTCAGCATTATTCTTTGACTATTTAAAATTTTCCCCTCAAAATGTTACTAGAAAAGTCGTTAGATTTATATCTTTAATTGTAACATTTTTGGGCACGTTTTTTGGTATTGTTGGAATGGCAGGTGTTTTTATCGTTAAGAATATTGAGGGGGTACTGTATTTGATTAATTCTCCTCAACATATTTATGATGGACAAGTTTTATTGCCATTGGCTTTTGTTTGGAAAGGTTATAGTATAAATGTATTGTTAACGATTGTAGATTATTTTATGAATGTATCGTTTGCTGAAAAAGAATTTCTTAAAAATTTTCGACCGAGTGAAGGAGGGCATTAAAATGAATATTATAGATTATAATTTTATGATGTTTGTTTTTTATTCATCCATTGTACTTGGAATATATTTAAAAATGAAAGTTTATGGTGTGAAAAATAATAGTGTATTATTATTTAGTTTAATACCATTTTTCTTGTTATATGTGACTATCGCTGTTGTTAAGACAGTGTTTGATGATGCAGAGAGAGGATTTTTGGGAAAAATGGCAGAGTCTTTAAAAATGGTGAGTTTTTGTATAACGGTTTCTCCCGCGTTGGTTGGCATTATAGCACTGAACCTAAAAAATAAAGAAAAAGAACAAAGGGCAGAAGAAATTAATGCGAATGTTTTGAAAAACGATTTTTCATTAGCAGATATTTTAAGTATAAAGAAAAAATTAATTTCTGACGTGCATATTGCAAGAGGATCAGCATAAAATAATAAAGAATCGTTGATAAAAGCACCCTTGATTTTAAGGGTGCTTTTTTATATGAAAAAATTTAAATTTTAGGTTCAAGTTTTTGTTCAATGGTATGAAATAATTTGTTGAATTCTATCAAAATTGGTATTTCATAAGGATATAATTCTTCTTCCGATTTAGGCAAATCTATTTTTAGTAACATAGATTTTATATCTTCTAATTCGTTTGTTTTAAGATTATTGTGTTGGAGGATTAGATTGATTTTAGCAATCAAACTAGGTAGATTGCATAGGTTACTATATCTCTTTAGACCAATATCTTCTATATATTTTTCTGTCTGTGGTTGTGAGTGTTGCCAAGAAATAAGTTCCTTTTGACTTTCAAGTTCAGCATTTATTTTTGTAAGAATCTGATTTGTTTCCGCATCTTTCTCTTTTAAAGTTTTTTCTATGTCTAATTGTATTTCTTTTGCGCTCTTTCTGTTAGTTCTATAGGATATATAGGCAATAATTATAGGTGAAGCCACTAGTAAAAAATCTTTTACATCTGCTAATGAAATGGACATAATACAATCAACTCCAATGTTTTTTAAAATTATACCATATTTTTAGAAAACTTCACAAATATTATAGAGTATAAGTGATGATTATAAAACAATAAAAATACTTGACTTTTGCACGTACAACAAATATAATAAATGTACGGGCAAAAAGTGAGGTGATGTTATGAGCCCACGAATAGGTAGACCAAAAACTGATAACCCTAAAAATATTAGGCTGGAAATACGTTTAGATAAGAAAACTAGCGAGATTTTAGAAAAGTGCTCGTCAGTTTTAAATTTAACAAAAACGGATGTAATAAAACAGGGAATTAGTTTGGTTGAGAAAAGTATAAAAAAATAAGGTATTGCTCCGACGGCTAAATCAGGAAACAATACCTTATCCTGAAGGTTTCCCTTCATGGAATATTGTAACATGGGGGGGAACATCTTTCAAGTTAAAATGAAAGGGTGTTCCGAATGAACAAATTACAAGTATTCGAAAATAAAACTTTTGGTAAAGTTAGAGTAATTGAAAGAAATAATGAACCTTGGTTTGTAGGTAAAGATGTTGCAGAAGTGTTGGGATATAGCAATCCTCGGAAAGCATTATCTGATCACGTTAAGGGAACCCACAAGGGGGTAACGAATTGTGACACCCTTGGTGGGAAGCAGCAATTAACTATTATCGACGAAGCTGGATTATACTCATTAGTCCTTCGTTCAAAATTGCCAGCTGCTGAAGATTTTCAGGAATGGGTTGTTGCTGAGGTAATTCCTTCTATTCGCAAAACTGGTAAATATATTGCACCAAAGCAGCAAACTGCAATTCAACAGCAACGTGTAGAAGCTATGCTACTGAATGCTAAAAGTAGGCAGTCTAAATTATGGCTTACTATTGCTGAAAAAACTGACATCCCAGAATATAAGCATATCTGCCAGCAGAAAGCAGCAGAGGCTTTAAGTGGTGTACCGTTACTACCAATGGAAGAAGCTAAAGAAATTACTTATTCGGCAACAGATATAGGTAAAATGCTTGGAATATCTGCAAATAAAATAGGTAAGATAGCCAATCAGTATAATCTTAAAACTCCGCAGTACGGAAAGTTATTTTACAGCAAATCTGAATATAGCTGCAAAGAAGTAGAAACATTCCGTTACTACGAATGCGCCATTCCAAAATTCAGAGAAATTCTGAAAGGTGGTGCAGTAGCATGATTTTGACAGATGCCGTAAAATTAGCTGGATATCAGGAAGTGCCATGCTATAATGAAGAAGCTATGCAAGGATTACGCGATATAGTGGAGCGTGAAAAAATGGAAAGTAACTATAACGATTTACCTTTTATGGCGTGTTTGATGGGTTATTTGTATGGAGTTACGCAAGGCGTTCGTAAAGAACGGCAAAGAAGAAAAAGTAGATAATCGCTAACTAAAGCGTCCTTATTTTAAGGGCGCTTTTTCTATATACAAAAATACTTAAAGGAGGAGGTTAAATTGCAGGCGACAAGATTAGGCGATACTGATACAGGACATGATGCTTGCCCAGGAACTGTACTTGTGAGTGCCAGTACGAATGTAATAATTAACGGTAAAGGTGCAGGACGTGTCGGCGATAGTTATGCTCCGCATGGATGTATCGTGCATCCAGCACATACAGCGCATATCGCCAGCGGCAGCAGCACAGTTCTTATTAATGGACTGCAGGCAGCAAGGGTAGGTGATCCGATAGACTGTGGAGGCAGTGTCGCTTCTGGAAGTCCGGATGTAATCATAGGAGGTTAATATGCAAGTTGGATCTATGGGAGATATCCCTTTTGTTGTGACATATGGTAAAATTCGTACTTTTAGTGATTACGGCCGCAGTGGTTCCGGCCGCTGGGCAAAGCACGATTTGATTGGTCGTAAACCTGTAATGGAGTTTTTAGGGCCTGACGTTGAAAAAGTTAGCATGAAGATCCAGCTGCGCACTGATCACGGCATAAATCCCGAAAGCGAGCTGGGGAGGCTGAGGAAAATGAGGGACACAGGCGCAGTTTTTCCGTTTATTTTAGGTGGCGCGCCGGTATCTGATAATTATTGGTTGCTGGAGGATATAGGGGAAAACGTAAGCTATTGGCGGGCAGGCGGTAAAATACTTTCCGTTAGCGTCGATATTACATTGACTGAATATTCTACAGAGGAGGTGCGCTGATGGATTTTGAACTTACTGCGGGAGAAAGAGTTGACGTAGATTTTGCCCCAAAAAATGTGCAAATGGAAATTTTACAAAATTGCAGTATAATACTTAGCACGTCTAAGTTTAGCGTACCGTTAGACCGTGACTTTGGCGTTGACGCAAACTATGTAGATGCGCCGCTGCTATCGGCTAAAGCGAAAGCAGAAAGTGAAATATTTGCTGCATTAAAAAAATATGAGCCGCGAGTTACGGTAAAACAAATTACATGGCGCTCTAATGCGGAGGGCGTTTTAAGAGCGAAAGTGAAGGTGGTCATAAATGAAACTTAGTGATCTGCCGGACATTGAATTTGTTAGTGCAGACGAACAAGAAATATTATCGGATATCATAAAGCTTTATACGGAAATAACCGGAAGAACCCTTGCACAAGGTGATCCTGTCCGGTTATTTTTATGCGTGATTGCGGCCATTATCCTGATGCTGTGCAATAAGATCAACTACACCGGCAAACAAAATCTATTGCGATATTCGGCAGGTGCCAACCTGGATCACTTGGGCGTACTTGTCGGGGCAGAACGTATTGGCGCCAAGGCCTCTGTCACGACAATTAAAATAACCCTGTCGGATGTGCGGTCCGTTGCGACAAACATTCCAGCAGGTACGCGGGCGACAGCTGGAGATAATGTGTTTTTTGCTATTGATCAGGATGCAACGGTCATAGCTGGACAGTTGGATGTTTCTGTAGCGGCTACCTGTACTGTGGCTGGTGTTCTCGGTAATGGCTATCTGCCGGGAGAAATCAATAAGATTGTTGATCCAATTCCGTACGTTGCTGGAATGGTCAACACCACAACGTCGGAGGGAGGTTCAGATGTCGAGAGTGACGATTCTTTGCGTGAGGCTATTCGCGAGGCTCCGGAGGGATTTTCGGTAGCTGGACCAGTGGGCGAATACATTAAAATTGCCAAACGAGCTTCGTCTTTGATTGTTGATGTATCGGTAATATCACCGGAGCCGGGGCAAGTACTGATAACACCGCTACTTGTAGGCGGTGGAATACCGGGAAAAGAAATGCTGGATATCGTAGAGGCAGCGTGCAGTGATAGATCTGTAAGGCCGCTCACTGACCATGTGCGTGTGGCTGCTCCGGAGGTTGTCAATTATGATCTTACACTCACGTATTACCTTGACCGGGCAAATGAAGCTAAATCTGTTGCCGTTCAAAGCGCGGTAGCGAAAGCGGTGGAGGATTATATCGATTGGCAAAAATCTAAGCTTGGCCGTGATATCAATCCGGACGAGTTAATCTGTCTTATTAAAAATGCTGGCGCCAAGCGAACGGTTATATCTTCGCCTACTTTTCGGATCGTTGCTGATAACCATGTAGCGATAGCTGAAAATGTTAATGTTACATTTGGGGGGCTAGAAAATGAATGATCTGCAAAATTTGAATTTAATCGAGTTGCTACCCACTAGCATTGCAAGCGACGAAACGATAAGAAATATCTGTAATGCCATTGCAGAAAAATTACAAACGATTAATGAAAAAGCTGAATTAGTTTTGTTGCTGCCACGATTGGATCAGTTGCCGGAAACATTGGTGGATGAACTAGCTTGGCAATATCATGTTGATTTTTATGATTATGCGGCAGATATCAATAAAAAAAGGGCATTAGTGCGCAAGGCCATTGACTGGCATCGGAGAAAAGGCACTCCTGCTGCAGTAGAGGAAGTATGTACAGCTGTTTTTAAATCAGCAAAAGTTTATGAGAATTGGGAATATGGTGGGAAACCATATCATTTTCAGGTAAGAATGATTTCAGAAGGCATTCCAGATAAATCTGTTTTGGACAATTTGTATAGGGCAATTAAAGAAAGTAAGAATGTTAGGAGTTGGCTTGACGCTTTAAGTTTTGATCGTCAAATAGCTGGCTCCTTATTTGTTGGAGGGGTCTATTCTTCAATGAGAAAAGTGGAGATTTTCCCATCACAGATAAAACCACAGATTTTAAATATCAATAATTATTTTGGAGCTGCAATCTATGTACACAAAGGAGTTGAAGTAACATGCCAAACTGGGCAAATTTAATGTTGACTAAACAAGGAAAGGTATTACAGGCAAAAGCTATTGCTGGTAGTACATTAACGATCACTAAGATGAAATTGGGTTCTGGTATTATTCCAGATGGAGTATCTCCAGAAGATCTTACTGATTTGATTCAACCCAAACAAGCTTTAGGATTAACGGCAATCAGTGTTAATGGTGGATTAGCTAAAATTCAAAGTATTGTTACTAATGCTGAACTTTCAGAAGGGTACTATATTCGTGAATGTGGTGTATTTGCAAATGATCCTGATGTTGGGGAAATAATGTATGCAATAATGACAGATACCTCCCCTGATTTTCTGCCTTCCGCATCAAGCTCTGTTGTGATTTCAGAAGAATTTAGTATTAATGTAGTAACGGAAAACATGGCGAATATAACAGCAATTATTGATCCTGAAGGTATAGTAACAGTGGCTAATGCAAGAAAAATTGCAGAGGATAAAGTTACTGAGCATAATGAAGATACAGAGGCTCATCCAAATGACTTTAATTTAAAAGGCATTACTATTGGCAAAGATAGTGTTATTGCAACTAAAAAGGGAGATTTACTAACTCTTTTGGCAGGTAAAGGAATTAATTTACTTAGTGATATTAAAAATAAGATAATCACGATCGTTGGAAAAAGTAAGAATGCATGGAATCCGAATGAGGAAATTATAGCTGGAGATATAAGATATACCGAAGACGGTAATGGTCCAAGCTGGGCTTATTTGTTATGTAAAACTGCAGGAACTACAAGTTCCGTTGAACCGATTTTAGAAGCTAATGCTGTTGTAGGACAGGAGATAAATGACGGCAGTGTTGTATGGACGGTACAAAATATTAGGCCTACTGCTTTAGATTCATATCCTGTAGGCAGTATATATATGTCTGTAAATTCGACATCGCCTGCAGATCTTTTTGGCGGTACGTGGGAGGCAATGCCGGCAGGACGTGTTTTGCTGGCACAGGGCACATCAGAATGGGGCGTAGAATACCAAGCTGGCAGTACCGGTGGCGAACACGAACATCAGTTATCTGTCGGAGAACTACCAAGTCATAACCACAATGGTAGTACAAATAATACAGGCGATCATACACATAAAATATATCGTGGTAACAATGGCAGTGGCGGAGCATATGTTTCTGCAGGTCAAATTTATCCATTGAGGCAAGGAGCAATTACAGATCCCGATATATCTGGATCACATGGACATACTGTGATAATTGACAATACTGGTGGTGGGAATGCACATAACAGTATGCAGCCGTACTTGTCCGTTTTTATGTGGCAACGCACTCAATAACCCCTAAACCTCTGTCGGAGAACTTCCTGCACATAGCCATGCTGCTAATACGAATAACGTAAATATATCTGGTTCTGCTCAATTAAAAATGGGTAACGGCTTACAAATTGCTACTGGTACTACAACAGGTGTCTTTAGTGCGATAGGAAGTAGCACAGTCGAAGGTTATGGTAGTGGTAGCAGATCAGGAACGTATGGACTTAAATTTGATTCTACCCACACTCATACAATCGCTATTGCTAATACTGGCAATAATACTGCGCACAATAATATGATGCCCTATTTCTCATTATTTATGTGGAAACGCACTGCATAAAGCTGTCGGGGAACTGCCAGAACATGGACACATCGCAACATGTAGCACTAATGGGGAACACGTTCATACAGCACCTACTTATAACGGTTCTGGTGGTGCTCCTAATGGTAGGATATCCGAAGTTGATAGGGTTAATAGAGCAAGCACAGTCACTGTAGATAAGGCTGGTAGCCATAGTCATACCATTTCTGTTTCAGATACTGGTAAGAACTTGTCCCACAACAATATGTCCCCATATTTATCAGTTTATATATGGAAAAGAACTGATTAAGCAATTCTTTTCCAGCAGAAAATTGATATAAAAGGTGGCATATTTTGATGAGGTTGATTGTTTCCTGCAAATGAAACATTAACACTAGGTGTAATATTAGCATGAATGTTGAGATAATTTTGAGTATGTCCTCCACCACCCCCAGTTAATCCCTTGCTACCTTTAGTAACTGTTAAAATCCCTGAATAAGAAGGGCTATCTGCTCCAACAAAATATCCGGCACTTCCTGTTAAATTAACTGTGTTTGATACTATTTCATGAAAATGACTCGGCAGTTCCCCGACAGATGCTTTAGGTGGTACGCTTCCACATATAGCAACTCAAATACGGCTGCATATTGTTGTGTGCAAAATTGCCACCAGTTTTATTAATAGAGATAGTATGAGAGTGATTACCTGTTTCTGATGTGCTTGGCGAACCTTTAATACCACCTGCAGCCCCAGCAACATATGGTGCGTCACGACCTTCGTCATTATAGATATCTATCTTATGTTGATGTAAACCGTTGTTACTACAAGTTACATCATGCTCATGTGCAGGCAGTTCTCCGACAGCTTTTTATGCCGACCTGCGCCAGCAATAAACAGCAATGTATGGCTGCATTATATTGTGACTTTGGCTGTTTCCTGTATCAGAAATTCTAAGTGTATGAGCATGACTGCCTGCAGAACCAGTTTCTCCATCGGCAAAGTGATATTTTGCATAGTTGTTTCCTGAATGCCCGTCAATCGGACCTAAACTACCTGCTGTATGCGTATGTTCTCCATCTGTGCTGATTGTAGCTGTATGGCTATGTGCAGGTAGTTCTCCGACAGAAAAATAAGAAAGGATTGATAACTTATGAAATGTTTTCAAATATTGAACAGTGAGGTTTTAATAATTAACGAGGAAAAGATGTATAAGGATAGCCCTGATAACTTTATTGTTGACGGCGGTAGTTTACAGGCTGGCGAGGTAACATTAAGCGAGGTAATCTATGACGATCAGCAGAGCCATGCTGTCGTAAATGGTGATTTTTGCGATAAACCGATTAAAGCCATCGAGGATAAAATCGCTGCTATTGATTCCTATATAGCTGCTAAAGCTGCCAGGGAATATGTGCCACCGACACTCGAAGAACTGCGTGAACAGGCATTAAACTACCAATATCAAAAATATGATGCTCAAAAGCATGCTATCGTATGGCTACAAGACAGCAGCGGTTATGGGTTCGATTGCAATGACGATGATCAGAACAACTGGCAGGTTGCTTTGACACTTATGGAAAACGATATCACGATGTACAGGGTTTATACAGATAAAAATAATCTGTCTAAAAAGTCGTTTTTAGAGGTAACGCGTGATCAGATGATGGAAGCAGGAAATCTTGTAAAAGCGCAGCAATATACGGCTTACGGCGGATTTGAAAAAGTGCGTGCCGAAATTGCTAATTGCACAACAGCAGAACAGTTAAAACCATATTTGCCAACAGAAAGCGCATAAATACTGGCTTTACAACGGTTTTGAATTACTAAAATTATCACACACAAATTACTTACGTTTTAACGGCTTTATTAAGTGATTTTTAGAGTATTTCTGCAAAAAATCCTTGCAAATTACTTACAAAAGGTCAATAGCTTTTTTTAGCTGGCGAATATTTTTGTGGGTATATGTGCCGTCAGTAATATCCTGTGTAGCATGGCCTAATATTTTTTTGATAGATAGCTTATTAGCTCCTTTATCATCTAACCATGTAGCGCAAGTATGGCGGCACTCATGTGGTTTATGTTTGCAGCGAGTAACTTTCATGATTTTATCAAAAATCCGCAAAAATTTATGATAAGTTAATTGGTTACCATCAATATCAGTAACCAATGTTTTACCGGGACGTTTTAACCAATAATCGTAATAATGAATCACTTTGCGGTTGATCGGGACTAAACGATTGCGTCCGGCAGCGGTTTTACTTTCTCGGATCTTATAAAATCGGGAATGCAATTTGACATCGTTTTTTTCAAGTGCTAAAAATTCGCTTGGCCTTGGTCCGCTATAACACATCATTATTACGATCATTGCATAAGGCGCTAGAGGATCATTACTATCAGCAAGCGCTTTAACCCTATTAAGCTGGCGGGTATTAAAAGGTTGTTTCGTTTTGGTCCTTTTGGGCAGATCAATATCTACAAATCGTGATATGTCAGCAGTAGGCGGTATGATTTGATACTTAACGGCATAGTTATAAATATTATGATATAGTTGCCGTACTTTTTTCTGTGTAGCATGGCCAATACATTTGTCTGACAGTTTTTTTATTACGGCCTGTAAATCGGCAACTTTAAGGCTGGTAAGCGGCTTATTGTGCAAAGGCTTGCAATATCCAAAAATTACTTCATAATTTTTGACCGTGACGCTGGCGATCTTAGCTTTACGTTCTGCCATTTCCAGTTGATAGGCTTCACCGAAAGTAATCAAAGACGGGAGATAAATAGACGGGTCTTTATTGCAATCAGCCAAAAAGATTAAGGCTTCTGCATGTGTTGGAAAATAACCGATGTACTTGGATCTACCGTTAATTGTTTTAAGTACGGCCCAAGGCCTACGACGGCTACCGTGCAAAAAAATAATACTGCCAAAGCCATTTGGTAGTTTCATGCGTTTTCTTTTTTTAGTATTCAAAATATCAGCTCCTTTAGGAGCATTATACAGGAGGCAAAAATGAACTGGGAATCTTTTAAATTTGCGGCTATCGGAGCTGCTCAAACTTTAGCACAAGGTTGGTCATATAAAGCCTTAATAGCGGCAATGTTGGCTATGATTTTGCATAAGCACGCTATATTGTTTTATAGCTTTGCTTTTTTAGTATTTATTGATTGTTTTACAAAATGGGTATCGATATCCTATCTGCATCTAAAAGATAGTGGTATTGAAAATCCGACTATCCTAGAATCTATTAAAGGAATAAAAAAAGCCAGAGCTGCCAAAAAGATAAAAAGTGAAGTTATGAAACACCGTTTCCTTGGAAAAATCGGTGTTTATTTAATTTGTGCGTTGTCTGCAGCTGTCGTTGATGTAGTTATGAGAGTTTTAGATAAACCTACTTGGGCAGTTATGACGGTTATTGGATATCTTGTTGTAACTGAGCTACTTAGTATTATCGAAAACTTAAATGATGCTGGCGTGGAAGCTATGAGTGGATTGATTGTTTTTGTTAAAAAGAAACTATGATTTCTAAATTTTTTATGGAGTGTGATTAATATGGCTTTGTATGTAAGTAAACATTGGAGCGTAACGGAGTGGGATTGTCTGCAACGTAGCAGGAATGAGTATGCATGGGACGAAAATGGTCGACTATGTACAAATGATGAAAAGACTGCTAACTTATTTCGGTTGCTTGATATGCTGAGGGATTGGAATTCTAATTGGGTTATTAATACTACTAATGCTGGTTATAAAAGTGGCTTTCGAACTATAGAAGTGAACTTAGCTGTTGGTGGAGAACCTAACAGCTATCATACTCGTGGCTGTGCAGCCGACATCCATATTTCGGGACAGGACGATACTGATACCGCATTGGCAGATACGGTCATTGCTGCAGCTAAAGCATGGAGCATTGAAGATCAGCTGGGGATTGGTTATTATGGCGATTGGATTCATGTGGATACCAGGGGCTACAGTAGCAGGTGGTGACGAATGTGTATGAAAAAATCAAAAGTTGGATATCTAATAATCGCTTTCTTGTTGGTATGGGCGTTGGCGCAGTTCTTTTTCTTGCCTGCTACCTGTTCAGCCGAGCCGGCATACATGATAACGGAAAGCGAGCTGGCGACACTGGAACAAAACTCAACCAGGCAATTGGAAATCAGCAGGAAATTAGCGCTGGAATTACAGATAGCAAGGGAACAGCAGACACTATCGGATCAAGCATCGAGCGAAGCCAAACTGCAAATAAATCAGCTGCAGAAGCAGTTGACAGAGCTGGAAGCCTGGTCGAAGAAGCAGGAAGAATTGCAGCAGAAAATCTTGAAATCCTTGCCACCGTCCGCGCCAGGGGTTCTGCGGGAGATCGGAGCCAAGATTGATATTGATCACTATGTTACAGGTATCAGCTACGGAGTGAGCCGCCGGATAGGTAGCAAATATATAGGATTTCGAGGCGAGTATGATTGGCAAGATAAAAAAACTGGTGTGTGGGTAACATATGCGTACTAAAGAAAGCCTGACTATTACTTAATGTAGTAGTCAGGCTTTCTTTTTTATTATAAAATTAAGAAGTAGAAAAAATGTCGTCTTATGTAGAGGTATAAAATGAGATTGTGGCATGAAGAATTAATACCATTATTACCAAGGCAACAGCTACTTGGGCAGCATCGTGAATGTTGTGCTATGCGAGGTAACGGTTGGGGTAAAAAGCATAGAGTGGTAGATTATGTGTTTAAGCATAGTTTGCATGATCTTGAGTTGTATCATGCAAAGGTTATGCAGGAGATGTTTAATAGGGGTTATAAAGTAAGTAGTGAGTGGTTTTATAGGAATTATAGGGGAAAGCATATTAACACTGTTCCAAATGACTTAATACCTTTAATAAAAGAAAAAGTATATTTAGAACATGATGAAGTATATATGCACGAATGTTTGGAAAATTTAGCGAAAAAGGGAATCATTATTGAAAAATCAAACTTAAGATAAGTGAAACTTGAATTTCTATAAAATAAGCCTGTATATAACATATAGGCTTATTTTATGTAAATGTAAAACTAAACTAAAATACATAAGTGTTACTATATTAAGAAAATAGATAATGCGAAGAACAAAAAGTATATATGTTTGAATGCTGATGATAAAAAATGCACGAATTAAATAAGGATGTATAATACGGATTTGAAGTAAATATTAATAAATATAAAAGTATACTAACTATTTGTTTATTGAACAGAAAAAGTTAAAAATATATAATATAGAAAAGTAAGAGAGCAATATATTGTATTATTGAAAGCTATATAGCGTGAAAGTATATATGAGGGGGACATGTGTTTGCATGGAACTTTCATAGCCTACCTCCCTCAGATAATAATTCTGAGGGAGGTAGGCTTTTATTTTTGCAAAAAGAAAGCGGACTTTACTGGTCTGGTTTAATGGGGGTGAATATGCAAATAAATGTTACTACCGATTATGCGATAAGAATAGTTTTGTATCTGGCTATACAAAACAAAGTCACTACCTCCAAAGATATCGCTATGGCAATGGGGATTCCTAAGAGCTATATTTTTAAAATTACTAATAAACTAATTGCAGCAGGGATTATCCAAAGAATCGTGGGTGCTAAAGGCGGTTTTATATTGGACAAGAGGGTTGAAGAGATATCCATGTATGAAATTTTCAAAGTTATGGAAGCAACGGTGAAGATAAACCGTTATTTGGAAGGAGATGATTACTGTAAATGCTTTGAAACACAAAACTGCTCATTAAGAAAATTTTATTCCATGATGCAAAATAGTTTGGAAAACATGTTGAAAGCAACAATGATTAAAGATGTATTGGACATAAACAAGTAAGAGGTGAGATATGCTGGGAAAAGAAACATATTTATTTTTAGAAAAAACGAGTAAAAGATGGCATGAGCATCAAAATAAAGCTCTAAAAATATTCTTGGTTCAGGCATTATGACGAAGTAAGGAATGAAAATAATGAAGTTAGAAGGATTTGAAGAATCAAGTGAAAGGGATAAATGTGGGCATTTAGGCGGATTGGTAATGACGTGCCCGATTTGTGGTAAGGAGTTTGGTTGTAATAAAGCTTACCATGTATATACAGCTTTAGTTAAACGCAGACGGCAGTATTATTGTAGCTACAGCTGTTATAAACAGCGGCCCAATCCAAAAGAAAAAAGGTGATGGAGGTAGATGGAATATGTTGGTTAAGGCATAAAGGTCAAGAAGTAGTTCGGGTTTATTTTATTCTAAATCGTAAAATTATTGAAGGGGAGTTGTAAAATGTATATGAAAAATTATAAAACATTATATAAAATTATTACATTATCTTTAGTATTTGGCGGATGTTTATATAATTATAATATGCATAATGTTTACGCTAGTGATTTGAATATTGTAGATGAAAAAGGAGATAGTTATTTAGTTGATAGTGGTGGAACGTTTAAATTTTTAGATGGGGCTAATGATTATGATGAAATATCATATACTAAGCATAATGGAGTGAGTTCTGGTA